>ERZ782914.5-NODE-5-length-156034-cov-8.658884_pt1 | contig 156034 bp, 112 predicted proteins | sample MGYA00375948_ERZ782914 | MGnify/ENA primary metagenome ERZ782914 (study PRJEB29894, sample SAMN03576417) | human skin metagenome | biome: human skin; feature: left retroauricular crease; material: organic_material | host: Homo sapiens | place: Italy: Trento...
ATCATCATCTTCTTCTTCTGTATCTTCTCCCTTTGCGTCTTCCCGGCTGTTATCATACAGCTCTTCATCGTCGTCCAGATTTTTTTCATCATCACCATCGTCATCGACTTCCTCTCCATTGCTTCCATCCATATCATCACCGAACATTTCTGCACGAGATGCTTTAACACTTTGATACTGTGGCTTGTCTAAGACGTCTGACTCTGTAAGACGCGCCTTGCGACGCATCTGGCTGGGCCCTACATCGACATAATGCTGCCGAGCGGCCTTTTCAGACATATTCTCATCATTCTCCCTTGGTTCTTCATCTGAGCTATCCACATCATTTCGGTACTCATCTTCAGGGTCAAAAGATTCAGGTGCTACATTTAGCAGCGCATTCACGTCAAGGCGCGCCATATTGTTCTGGCTTAAAAGAAGTGTGGTGCTGCGCCTCAAATCGGTGTCGAATGGATAACATTTTTTGTCAAACTCCGTAGATTACGTAAACAAAAGAGGACGTAGGCGTGTCAAGACTCACTGATTGCGTAGGTACGCCGAAGTCCGGATCTTCTTGATTTATCTGGTCGTGGATTATCAGGTATAAGACACGATGGTGGACGATACAGCATGCCATCGTGTCGACACAAGTAATTCAAAGCCCTTAAAAGCACAAAAATCATTGGAATATGCACAATCTCTAAAGAAGCACGGGCTTTCTCACCGTAACTTTGATACCGATGCAGCATTGATGAGTCCCCCGATTGATCCCGTCACGAGTGCTTCTCTACATTCGGGACCACAGCTGACGCATGTACATCATAAGCTCAATGATTTTGATGAAAAAACAAAAGTCAATGCCTCAGTGACTTCAGGAGAACAATCGCATGGGGTGAACAGACATCAGAACAAGATGCATCCGGTGAAGGTGCCAGCCACTACACTTTCGACGTCTTCTACTGCTAGCCACTCCTCGAAAGACGAGAACAAATCCCCAGATGTCATGTTTATCCAACAAGATTTACAGAATGCCAAGTTGCCAGAAAACGAGCAGGAAGTTTATGATTCTAATGCCATCTCCAATGCAATCGTCGCCCCAATTATTCGCCGCGAACCAGAACTTTTAAGGTCTCAGTCCTCGATACCACCTCTAGAAGTCCGCTGCTACGGAAGAACACGTGTTCCAACACCGCATGGGGAAGTTTTTTGTCACTTGTACCGTAACAATTACGACAATAAAGAGCATATGGCTCTGGTGATCGATCCATCGCAGAACAATCTGTCGATTCAAGCGCGCCAAAAACAAGGACTGCTAATCAGTCCGCGTCATTTGCGCAGTCGCTCGCTTGATGCCATCTGGCATGAGGATGAGACGACTATCGAACGTCTCGTACGTGGGGCGTATGTCAACCGCTTGAGCGACACATACCAAGTGCCCTCTGAGCCTATACCGATGCAGAGCACGGATGCGTTGGATCCGAATACACCATCACCTCTTGTCCGTATTCATTCTGAGTGCTACACGGGCGAAACTATTGGCAGTCAACGCTGCGATTGTGGCGAACAGCTGGATGAAGCGCTTCGTATTATCAGCACATCCATGACGCATAGCTCGAGCGGCATACCTGTTCCGCCACGTGGTGTGGTAGTATACATGCGTCAGGAAGGCCGTGGCATTGGGCTGCTTGACAAGCTACTTGCCTACAATTTGCAAGACATGGGTCATGACACTGTAAGTGCGAATATACTACTAGGGCATCTGCCCGATGCTCGGCGCTACGACATTAGCAGTGCCATCTTGCGAGATCTTGGCATTGATCAATGCCGCTTGCTAACAAACAATCCCGAAAAAATTCAGTCTCTAGAGGCAGAAGGCATCCGAGTAACAGAGCGAGTGTCGATGATACCGAGGATATGGAAGTTGTCACACCACACGCATGCATCTCATAAGCCGCGACGGCATCGTCGCGGAGAGCCTACAAATCGAGTCGATGACATGTTAGCACGCAGTGATGTGCACTCGCTAACTAACAGTACTATGTCTCAAGGCTCTACCTTGAACGAAATGCTGGATACGAATCAGGGCGGCGATGTGCTGGAGTCTGATGACAGTGCGAGTAGTCATGATTCCCTCGCCCAGCGCAGCTTGGGTATTACACTCGTCGGCGGAAGCACTACTCGTGGGAATGATCTGGAAAGATATCTTCGCACAAAAATTGAGCGTATGGGCCATCTTCTATCTGAACCTGTACATTCAACAAAGCCAATTCATTAGATGTTCTTTAGCTAGCTTGATAGGCGAACCACGCATAAGTGCCGATTTCTCTACCGAGTAGTCCGTAGCCCAACAGGACTTCCATTTTATGACTGTGCCACCCGATAAAGCCTTGCACGCTTCCACTTTGGCTAGACAAATAATCTAAGACCCTATGCCGAGGGTGGTCGGCAGGCAGATTGCGAAGCACTTGAAATTCAACTTTGGGTGGCTCCATACCCGAGCTTCGAGAAGTCCGAACCCGCGGCGGCTCCCTTGAAGTAGATAGAGACAACGAACGAGACCGTGTCTCGAAAGGTCTGCTGGGAACAGTGCTTATGGTGGGCATATGAGGCGCATTTGATATTGTGCGATTGATACGGCGCACCGGGCGATGATGCTGATGTTCTTCTCCAGTAGAAATAGCAGAGACAGTGCGGCCAAGCTGAGAGCCACTACGGCGTAAGTCCATGGGCTGCTTCATTGTCCTGTCTCGTCCTCGATCAGTGTCATCGCTGTTTTCATCTTGCAATGGAATGTCGAAAGCTTGAGGGTGAGGTCCAGCCGCTGTGTCAACAACCCAGCCTCGCCTACCAGCACCCCAGATCACTTTCCATGAACCCACACCACCGCGAATAGTGCCGAGAGCTGCGGAGCCCAGTTCAATAACTCGAAGGTTGGTTGGCGGGTGCCAAGGTTCAGAGTTGTCCTTTTTAATACCCAATGCTCGAAGCTGCTCGGCGATTTCCAACGCTGGCGGTCTTTGCGTGCATGGTGCCAAAAGGTCATGGTATAAGTGCACAGCATGGACGGGACCGTGTGCCGTGCAACTGTGTGACAAGTCAAGAATCTGTACGTTGGGAGCAGTATGCAAGAGAAAAGAGCACACCGCACTGAGTGTAATGTCTGGAATAGCGCCTAAACCGAGGTCTAGTAAAGCATGTTGCGGCGGCATAAGGCTAAGACTTTCGTTCGTGAGCGCACAACCACCCAAGTCAAGGTATCGAAGGGCTCCGCTTCGCATACATGGTGCATTCGAAAAAATGAAGCACAAGTCTTCTGGTGATACCGGAGTGGGGAATAACAGTGTACCCTGGATAGCAAGCTCAGTTAGGTGAAATGTGGTCGGTGAATGCACCAGAAGTTTGACCAAACTTTCAGATGTAATAGCTCGACATCGAGAAAGCGACAGACTCTCCAGTCGAATGGTGGATTGACCCAGGGCATCCAAAATGGGCGCATCTACGCGTGTTTCCGACAAGTCTAGAAGTCGGAGGTTGGGAAACGCCAGTACAAATGGCGCCAGCAGATCGCGTGGAAGAGAAACACCTTTTAATCCAAGTCGCTGCATAGACGGAAACGTTCGTGTGCGGACCCGAGAAGATAGATCGCGCGATGTACGTTTGGGATGGGCGATGGAACGCGATCTGCCGCGTCGCTCCACGTTCAGGTCATCATCATCATCATCCTCTTCTTCCAAAAGGTCATACATGGGTCTGCTGGCTGGTGCAGACTCCAAGTGCTTGCGAACGAAAGCGCGCATGGCCTCGAGGAAGCGAGGGCTAATGCAGCCACACAGATCCAAACTCTGTAACGCGTTATGCACTGGGCCGATGCCACGCTCAGTACTCACATCGCGCACACGACTTGGTCGGCTTGGACCGCCGTCGCGTAATAACAAGGCCTCCAAGACTTGCAGGGAAAGAGCGCTGTCCATCGTCTCACTCGAGCCAAAAGCCACAAGACCAGCACTAGCATGGATCAATGTGTACAAACGCTCTGGCGTCACGAAGCGTCTCTCTGTGCTCTCACCCACCGTGCGCCCCAATCCTGTTGCGCGGAAGGAAGAAAAATCCATCAATCGGATATTCGATAGTGTGGCTTGCCTCGATGCGAGTGCATCATCCACAAGCAGCATGAATCGGTAGGGAAGTGTGAACTGAATTCGGCGACTTATGAGCGGCTTGGCATAGCGATAAAATGTTTGGTTTACGAGGCATAAAACATAAAGAACACGCTGCGTCTCGTATATAGAAGTAGAAACGTATTGACCATCGAACGCTGCTGATGGAATCGTGGGGGGATCGAGGAGTCGCAATGAGCACAGCGGCACGCTGTCCAGGTATACGATTTCGCAGATACGCTGAACTATATCAGCAGGAAAAGAGCGACTCGTCGACATAGCATCAGGGGATGGCTAGGCGTATGTCAGGGTCATTCCAAGGCTTACCAAAAATCGCCTCAAGATATTCGCGATCCGCCCGCTCCCAGTGTGAAATTCTGTGTGGAGTCTGTGCTAGCCCCCATTTTCAGTGGAAATTACCCAATGGGTGCAAGGCACTTACAGCTTCCATCGTTCTCTGCTTCAGACGATTGCTTGCTGCTCATCTCGCCGGGTGAGTGCAGCATGGTACATTTTGTGCATGCCCTGTTGTATGCTCTGTGTCATACCATATATATCATCTATTATTATTTGAAACTATGTCTAAATACCATTAGCCACGCCTCATGGGCTACTTCGGACGTACTGCCTGCCTACAATGACAATCTTCGAGCGCCCCCACATTTGGCTGTCATTTTTGCATGGTCTTCGTTCGAACCAAGTAAAGTTTACAACGCTTTACAGGATGTACGCCGTCTAGCAGCCTGGTGCGCAGCGGTTGGCACACGGGAGCTCACCGTGTACGACGAGGACGGATACCTGGCCCAGGCCCTTTCCAAGACGGCTGATCCAAAGGCACACGAGCAGGCACCGACTCTGCTTGTCGATATATATTTTGGTGCGGAGACTGCGAAGGATTTTCGTCAGAAAAATCCAATAGCCATGCGATACCCTCTCTCGCCCACGTTCCATGGCCCAGGGCTTAAGATGCATGTCAACATACTCACCAAAAAAGATGACAAGCCCGTGCTGGCTCGTGCGCTTGAATCGACTCGGGAGTCCGGCTTCACCATGAGTGAAGTTAGTAGGGAGCTGTTACGCATCGGCCCTATGCAATCCATGCCAGACATGCTCGTGGTTTGTGACGAGCGTGCAGGTCCGCCATGCTTGCACGGGTTTCCGTGCTGGATGGTTCGGATTACCACCATTCAGTCCCTACCGACTTGGTCACTTCTTGGTCGCTGGACCCCTAGGCATTTCATTGATACCCTTAAAACCTATACTTCTGCTGAACAGAGGTATGGTGCGTAATGATACAGTTACGAGACCATGTCTATTTCACGTCGTCACCGAGCATGTACGTAGGCATCATGAGTCGGAGAGCATCGACATTCCCTCTGAGAAGATGGTCGTGCCCACCTTTTTCCAATTCAACGAACGTAAAGAGAGCGCTCCGTGGAAGGACAAAGCGCGAATTTGGCACGACACCACGATGCTCAGGCGGACGCGCTGTCTTGCTCATGATAGAGCGAACGTACCCGAAGTCTGGGAGACTCGAAGACCAAATATGATATCCAGACATCGTACTCGTCGCTCCCGTGATATTGAGAGCTCGAGTAAACATGGCCTCACTGTGGCTCACGTTGATGACAGCATCATCCAATGCGTGCATGATTATAATGACCGGTTGATTTACAGATTTTGGATCGTTCGTGCCGTTTAAGATTTCAGTCAAAGCCTCAAGTGAGTGGAAGCGGTACTGCAGGAAAGTATCCAGCAGGAAGTCTTTGATCGGGAGCCATTCAAGCGGTCGAAGAAGAGGAATGACACCGCCCAAACTAAATTCTGTCACCATGGGACGAAGTTCCTTGAATGCGGCAAGTAGAATCAAAGCATCGAGACGCTGTCCCTCACGATACATACGAAGCGCCGTCTGTGCTCCGATGCCGGTCCCGAGACTCTGCCCAACAATCGCAATACCCGGACCAGAATCAGCAGCTACAGAGCGGCTTCGCTCCCTAACATACTGAACCGCGTTGTAAGCATCATCCACGACACCCTGTTCGGTAGGATAACCAGTCGAATCGCCATAGCCACGGTAATCGATGGCAAACACATTTGCGTTCAGTTCTTGCGCGATATCCGTACAGGTCCGGACACGAAAGCTGGCAGCACGATTCATACCATTACCATGGAGAAACACATACGTTGGGTACGTGCGCAAGGCTTCGTCGAACAAGGCATTTAAAGCCTCAGCTTGTGTGTTTTGCAGTTCGTTCACATGGGCATCATAAAACGCTTTGGGCAAATAGTGCCATGCTCCTAAAGTTACATTGTCAGTGGAAGGGATATGCAAGTTACGCGTTTGCCCGACGAGCGAGCCATACAAATGTGGCTCGCTGTACTTGGCAAACATCGGGAAGCGCACGTTGTGCAGGAACAAGTATTGGCGCTGTAATACTGGATGAGACATACTCAGGCATGCTAGCAAGTATAGCGCGCATGCCAAGACGGCATATAGATGCGCTTTGATCAGAAAAGAGACGGTACTCATACCCAAGTGGACGGAGCGCGTACCCCATCGAGCTTATTCCTGTCGCTCTGTCTATTCGGCCTACCGGACCACGTGGGCTACATGAAAGCCCTTACCGAATCTCCACCTGGCAGCGCTGCACGAGGGCTTCGAGGACGTCAGCATGTAATATATTGACTTGATCGTTCTCCAAATTGTGGTCCATACTGCGATAGTTGATGCGATAGCAGCGACTATGCCGTTTTGTCTTGGGGTGTACAAAGTCGTCGATACACACGACATCTTCCACCAGGTCACCTGCACGGTCGCGAACCGTTTCAAACATGTCATTTTCATGGAATGTCGGTGGCATCCAGAATGAAACGTCTTTGTAGCAAGGAGGATATTTCGAATATGGCTTAAATGTGACATTTTTTGGATCATGGCTCATGAACTGGTTCAGAAATCGTGGATCTTGAGACCAAAAAAGGCGGATATCAGGAATCGAAAAGAGCACCATAGCAATGCGCTCCAGTCCAAGGCCAAAGGCCCACCCGACATTGTCAGGTATGCCCGCCTCATCCAAGGTCCTTTGTTTCACAATACCCGTTCCCAAAATCTCGAGCCATTTACCACGGAACCAGACCTCGACTTCAAAGCTTGGCGCCGTGAAGGGAAACGTGGCTGGGATCCAGCGTACGCGGAGAGGTTCGCCTGACTGTGCCTCTTCAGCCCATCGTTTTTTGAACAAAGCGAAAACAAGTGTATTGAGAGAAGCCTTCAAGTGCCGAAGCGCCAAGTTCGCCGCCTCGGGATGCTTCCGAAGGTGCACGTCTTGCCAACCGTCCGCTTCCGCAATATTCACATCATCATGGATTTCCATGCCAGAAGCGCGAAGCTTCTCTTCCATTGCTGCACATTCCCGCTCAACAATACCGTTGGAGACAAACTCATCCAAGCCCCATACACTAGCGCCTTCCATTTGATGAAAGACAGGGTAGTGTGAGGAGTCAATTTCGTCGCGACGGAACACATCAGCCGTGAGTAGCCACCGCTTATAGCCATGACGGAACGTCGATACCTCATGCGCTGATGTATGCGTGCGCAAACACGTTTCTCTGTTGACATAGTACGTGTCAGATGGCTTACGACCTGGATGGTTTGCAGGGAAGCCCAGATCGTCAAAATTGAGCTTAGTGGTGACAACAGGCGATGGAGCACGGATAGCTGAGTATTTTTGTCCAAAGACACGCTCAATTTCTTCACGAAGTATTTTTAACGGATGATGTTCGCGGTACGGCAGCTGTGGCGAAGGAAACACGCGCGACATGATGGATGAGGGAATATTGGTATAGTCGTCTGGAGCATATGTGACGCCGTGCACAACTAAGGAGGATGGCTCTTGGCTGCACGCACGAGAGCTTGCATGGATAGTGCGTATATAACATGCTAACGGCCGACCCAGAGCACGAAGCGCTCTTGGATGCTGGAAAGACTGCATTCGTGGTTCTGGTGGACAGGAGGAAACCAGGCCGAGTCCGCCCCCAGATCTTTGTGGAGGCGTGTTCCATGACCGGGTGGCGTGTGCGAATTCCGCCAAGATGACCATTCTATTCCTCCATCATGGCGGAAGAACCGATGAGTGCTGCCGCTGCCCTACTCGCTGTGACTGAAGATGAGCGTCTGATTCATCCTCGCGACACGAAAGTGGATCAATTCGCTCAGAATATTGAAGACCGCGTGTCGAATCTAGTAGGAGGTGTGTCGACATGGTTTAGTGGCATCAACACACAAACTCAGAATGCTGTTATGAGGGCTCAAGATCATGTAGACAAGAATGGTGGCGTCTTGTCGACAGCCCGATTCCACCTTGCTAGACTCGAGTCCCAATTTCAATCTCAGAGTGACCGCGCTCGCGAGAAGTCGCGCGCCGTTGTGCCTGACGAGACATTGTACGAATTAGATACATCAAATCATGAAGCAAGCTTGGAAGAAGAGCCTACTTCTGCCGCTGCTTCTGCAAACTCCTCCTCCTCTCTGCCTTCTACAGGGGTGTGGGATTTGCTGCGTAAAGTGACCGCACATCCACACGTGGAGCGCTTGCAATCTGCATGGACAGGCGCAAATCAAGATACCAGGGCTCAGTGGAACAATACACTCAAAGAAGCGGAGTCTCTTGCTCGCACGTATGTCAAGAGCAGCGGTGAGGCTATGCAACTAGCTGGCAGGGATCTGCACTCTAAACTGCAGTCCATGATAGCAAGTATCCCTCCTGATGTATCTGTCGCAGAGGATGCGCCGGGCGCCAAAGGCGGCACAAGACGGGGGCACATGGACGATGATGAGGAGAGTTTCCGATGGGATGATGACGATGATGATGTGTCTCAGCCTACAACATCTGAGCCTAACAAAGACAATGCACCTCTAACCAAGGCGATCGAGGCATCAAACGAATCACAAACCGACGAAGCCGACTCTGATTGGGAATAATGCATGTATGTAGCAGGGAGATTTTTTTTTCGAATTCAGCGACTCCACCATGTCATTAGCAGTTTCTGCGGAAGAGTTTCATGGTATGTGCCATCTTCTTATGCAGCTATGACGTATGAATGCGTAACGCGCATTCCGTATGGTCACGTAACATCGTATGGTACGCATCCACTGTGCTGATACAGGTCACATTGCTAAGGTGCGCAACTACATTAGCTCATTTTGCTAGCTCATCGGCTACCCTCGGCGTACGTGTGAACATTCTGACACCAGATTCACGCATGGTGGGAGCCGCTCTGAAGTTTCTAAAAAACGATCGCGTGCCTTGGCATCGTGTAGTGCGTGCCGATGGTAGCATTGCTGAGCGTGGAGATGGGGGTGCAGGCGCCTCCCGACAAGCTCAGCGATTGATGAGCGAGGGCGTGCTAGTTTCCGAGATACCCTTAGGGAGTGCTGTAACGCAGTGGCGCGTACAGTCTATGGCATCGAATTCAGGATATGGGTGGTGTATGTACCATTCGGCTAACCAAAGTTCCTACGACGTTATAGCACGAGCCGATGGTTGCTGCGCCACAAAGTCCTGCACAAGTTGGCGGTCGACGGTGTGTACATAGTACACGCCACCGCCAGCTGTCCAACTGACACAGCCGCCCGTGTATTTGTGCTGCTCCATCCGCAGGATGGCCTGAGGACTGGAAAGTGTACGCTCCGTCAGCCGGAAATCAGGCGATACAAATGGACGCAGCGAGAAAATCTTGGTACCGTCCTTCAGGTCGAGAAATTGCAATGAGAGTGTATCGTTCGTTTGGGGACGAAACGCATAGCTGCAGGTTAGAGAGAAAATACGCACTTGTTCACAAGGACGACATCCGCACGTCGAAGCACTTGACCGACGCGGTCCAGCGTGGTGAAGTCGCCCTGCCAGGATTCTATGCGAGGTCCACCTCGGACATGCCACATGCGCCAGCGATGCGACGCTTCGATGATTTGCTGCTCGGCCAAGTCGCTGGGAATGGGCATGTACTCACACCCGTACGCCTCGCATCCCGTTTGCAGGGATGCCTGGATTAAGAGGTTGCCGATACCGCTGCCCAAGTCGATGAATACAGAAGAGGGACCAAGCTGGGCGATACGAGCAATCTCGCTGAGAAACGGCGGAAGCATTTCACCATAAACGTTATCTGAAAACGCCTCGTATTGTTTGAGTTTGTCGACGTGCGGTGACACGACACGGGCATACACCTGCTCTTGAATGGTGCGCCATACATGTTCGGGTACACCGTGTGATTTCCCTAGGGAATGGAGCTGAGCGGCGATAGCACCGCGCTGTTTGAGCTCGCGAATTTTGACATTGAACCGCTCTAGCGTACGAAGAAAAAGCGGCCCATGGCGACGATTACGGGCTTTCGTAAATGCACGCAGAATGGTTTCCTCCTCCTGTAGTGAGTCCTTGTGTGAGTCCTTGTCGTGATGGTCAGTTACGTGACTCGAATCAAGTTTCGAGAGAGAAGCCATGGATACTCTGGACAGTGGCATACCTGCACTACTACTTGTCTCTAGGCTTTCGAGTGCGCCAAACTCCTCGCGCATCTCGGGCGGGACATAGTTGGCAGCCATGGCGCCGACACAACATAGCAAGTCTGAGATGGGATCGTACTCGTCCGAATCAACAGGAACTAGTAGCAGGAATTCTTCGCTTGCATCACAGGCTGGATACTCAAGTACCACGACAGGATGGTCGTCTAACCCGTCAAAGTATGGCTCATACCGGCATGAGGAGGCTTCGACAAGTGCGCGACTCGTGATGCACCGCGTCGCCTTGGCACGCATATGTTCAGATAACGGTGAGTAGGCATCGTCCGATACAATATCACGAGGCACATGATATGAAAATACGGAGCGCGTAGATCGGCTGCCCTGAGCGATGCGATCGAGTGCTGTATCGTCCGCGTCATCGTCACCTAACATGGTTCTAGAAGTGGTCGCATCTGGTTGAGACGCCTTTTTGACTCGCTTCTTAGGGCGTGATGATGTATTCGATGAAGGTGCTGCCTCCGCTGCCGCCGTCTGATGCTCGCGCTGGATGCGCTGCTGGATCGCTTCGGGTAAAGCATTGTGCTTCTTGGCTGTCGGGGCGCGAGGAGTCGCCTGGGGCGCGACCTTTTTTTTCTTAGTAGTAGTGGTGACCACTGCTGGCTTCTTGTTTGGAGCTGAATGCGCTTTGCTCCGCTGCCCAAAAAAGTCCATGCTCGAGAAGGACCCAGCGGCGTTGGGATGACGCGTCTCTGGTCGTGGGCCTGGAAGGCACACGCCTGGTCATCACCTCCACAATCTGCCACGTGATAGGCAACGAGGGTGGCCCCACGCGCTGCGCCCCAGGCTCGGCGTGTGCGTAGCCCGTCGCGGGAAGACGGCACCACCAGGTTTAGTGATGTCGCAAGAGCAGCATCAGCAGCCTGTTACTGTCCCATGTGCCTATAAGACTGGGCGCACTCTGGGGCAGGGAACCTACGCCGTGGTCAAGGAGGCTGTGCATATTGAGACGGGCAAGTTTTATGCGTGTAAGGTCATCAGCAAGCAGCTCATGCGTGGCCGCGAGCATATGGTACGCAATGAGATCATGTCGCTGAAGCGTGTATCGCAAGAAAACAGCGGGGTGGTGTCCCTCGTGGACTACTTTGAGACGATGAACAACTTGTATCTCGTGACGGACTTGTGCCAGGGCGGCGAATTGTTTGATCGCATCTGTGAGCGCGGCAGCTATTACGAAAAAGATGCTGCTCACATTATCCGTACGGTGCTTAAAGCGGTCGAGTTTCTGCATGATCACGATATTGTGCATCGTGACTTGAAGCCCGAAAATTTGCTATTCCGCGACCGGTCAGAGCACTCGGACCTGCTCATTGCCGATTTTGGCCTCTCGCGCGTGATTGACCATGACAAGATGACCGCGCTGAGTACGACATGCGGCACGCCAGGCTATATGGCGCCAGAAATTTTTAGAAAGACGTACGTCGGTGATAGCTGACGCTGGCAGGGGACACGGAAAGCCTGTGGACATGTGGGCTATGGGTGTCATTACATACTTTCTGCTATGTGGCTACACGCCGTTTGATCACGACTCACAAAAGGATGAGGTGCAGCGCATCCTGACTGCCGACTTTCGCTTTGAGCCGGCTATCTACTGGGAGGGCGTGTCGCAACAGGCTCGCGACTTTATCTGCCGACTACTCACGGTGGATCCCGAGCAGCGCATGACGGCAAAGCAGGCATTGGTCCATCCATGGCTCGCTGATGTGAACGCCGAGGCGGAGAACGCGCAGCGCGACCTACTGCCTGACATTAAGAACGCTTTCAACGCCAAGCGCACCTTCCGCAAGGCTGTGAACGGCATCCGCATGATCAATCGCCTGCGCTCCGAGACGCAGGAGCACCAGACAGCTCGCCAGGAATTGGAACAGCGACACCAATTGGCGCACGAAGAATCTGAAAACCTCGACCAAGTTTGGAATTCATGCACCGAGCGTGCGCCGTAGCCACGTGGCCATAGTATTGGACCGAGCGCGCATGAACCAGGCGCACGTTGGCGTGTTCTGCTGGCGTGGCGATCCTGCACGCTTGTGGAGCGACCGTGTCATTCCTTGAGGATGGCTAGAGGGAACATCGTCACCTCGCGTTCCTTATGGCGACTAGAATTTTTTGTGGTGTCTCTGCTTTTCCATCTGATCTTCACTTGGTCGATCTTTGATGTGTACTTCCATTCGCCTGTGGTGTATCCATCGCGCCGTTTCGATGCAGCGAATGCTGTGCCAGATGCACCATGGACAGGAGACGCTCCTGCTGATCGACTCGTACTGATTGTAGCTGACGGTTTGCGTGCCGACACGCTGTTTCAACGGCATGCTACGGCGAGTCTGCCTTCGTGGGCTCAGCACGCAGTGCAAGGTGATCAACTCGTATACAATGGCACGTACCCCGATGCGTTTAAACGCACAAAGACAGTGGATGGGCAGGTATCGGGACCTCTGTATGCATATGCTGCACCCTATCTGCGTTCAATTGCCAGGGGCCCAGGCGTGTTCGGCGTAAGCCATACGCGCGTTCCCACAGAGAGCCGCCCAGGGCATGTGGCGCTGATTGCTGGCATGTACGAGGATATGAGCGCAGTAACGAAGGGCTGGAAGATCAATCCGCTCGCGTTTGACTCACTCGTGAACCAGTCATCGCATTCGTACGCGTACGGCTCACCGGATATTGTACCTATGTTTGTGCTTGGCACATCGCCGGACAAGGTTGACTGGCAAGTGTACAATGAAGAGGCGGAAGACTTCACCAAAGATGCCGTGGAGCTTGATACATGGGTTCTTCACCGCATGCGTGACGTATTTGCCCGTGCACAGCGTGATCCGAAGGCAGATGCCCGCCTCCGCCGGCCCAAGACACTGTTTTTCATGCACTTGCTAGGCCTTGATACCACCGGACACACCTACCGCCCCATGTCACCCGAGTACGTCGGTAACACCATTGTGGTCGACGAAATCGTGCGTCAAGTATCGCATCTCTTTGAAGATTTCTACGGCGATAATAAGACTGCATTCCTTGTTACAGCTGACCACGGCATGAGTCGTAAGGGCAACCACGGCGACGGCGATCCAGATAATACACGCACACCGCTGGTCGCTTGGGGCGCTGGTGTGCCCAAGGCGCGCCATCTCCCACAGCGCCGATTTGTGTACACCGAGTACGACAAGCACTGGGGTCTGGATTTTCTCGCTCGCTCTGACGTCGAACAAGCTGATTTGACACCTCTTATGGCTTCATGGCTAGGCTTATCCGTTCCTGCGAACTCCGAGGGTCGTCTGCCACTCGAACTGCTCAACGCCAGCCCGGCATATCGCGCTAGGGCTGCTCTAGCCACGGCCAAACAGGTTTTAGAAGTATACCGCGTCAAGTATGTCGACCGTGCCAATCGGATGCTACATTTTCAACCGTTTCAGCCACTTCAAAGCAGAGGCGATACCCTGCCTGGCGCAGCTCGCGTCGCCGATGCAGAGCAGGCTATCCGTGACGGCGAATTCGACGTTGCTATAGAGGAGAGTGAGGCTCTCATCCACGATGCCCTTCTCGGTGCCAAGTATCTCCACCGCTATGATGCCCCCATTCTCAGCATGATTGTCGTTTGTGGCTACTTGGGGCTCTTCATGTATGGTCTGACATTTTTGGCTTGGTATGCCCAAGATCAGCCCGTTCTGTCTTCGCGACTATACATTGTTCGTGCTATGTCTATGCCGCCCCTGATACTTGCATTGCTATGGGGCAAATTTGCTTTGGACCATGCACCATGGATGTACTTTGTCTACAGTGGCGCCGTCGGTGCGATATGGACGCTCTTCGCCTGCCGCGTCCATATTCTTGCACACGTACTGCGCCATGCACAGTCCATGTGGACGTACGTCAAGGGAGTCTCGTACGCAGTCATCAGTCTGATTCTCCTCGAGCTGGCCGTATACGGCTATTTACACCGTCTTGTTTGGGCTGCCATCCTCTTGTTCCTTGGCTTCTCCCTACCATTCGCCTCACCCATGTCTTTTAAGGAAGGTCATCAGGTGCTTGTGCTTCTGGGTGCTGTTTTGTGTGGGGCCAACGGATGGTTCATGTCACTACCGACCGAGAAGGACGAGAGTGTTCCGCTGATCCTTGGCGGAGGCACGCTCCTTCTTGTACTTGGTTCCCTGGTATATCTTTTGCCGCGGACATTCCTCATGCCACCTGACTATCTCGGTCGCGATCGAAACGCCTATGCGATGATGCATGCTCGCACGGTGGATGAACTGAAAGAAATATCTGCTCAAAAAAATGAAGAGGAGCCTGACGCGGACGTGTTTTGGCCGCGCACGAGGCAAGCTTTGCTCATGGAGCTTGTTTGCTTGGTCATTTCTATGCTAGTAACACGCTCTTCGGCGCATTCACTCAACACGAAACAGGGTTTGCCGTTTGTCAACCAGGTCGTGGCATGGGTGGTCATGCTTGGCTCGATGAGTGCGCCGCTCGTACTGGGTTTTCAGCATCCGCGCGGTAAGCTCGCACAGCCTGTACGCGAGCGCCTCGTATTACTCATATTCGCTTTCGCCCCTGTCTTTGTGCTTTTATCCTTGCGGGACGAAGTGCTCTTTTATGCCGTTTATACGCTGCTGGTACTTGCTTGGGGACACATGGAGGCCGAGTTGGCTCGAGATCGTATTGTTATCGAGCGCATTACGAATGGCACACGGTCAGCAGTGACGGTGCAAGAACCTCAGCGACCACGCAATATGATCCTGGACGACATTAGAGTTGGTATCGTCTACTTGGTGCTTTTGCATGTGGGATTCTTTGGAACAGGAAATGTCGCATCGATATCGAGCTTTTATTTGTCGCCCGTATACCGCCTGGTCCCGGTGTTTAGTCCGTTCCTCATGGCGGCTCTGCTCGTACTCAAGTTGATTGTGCCCTTTATCATCTTGTCGTGCGTGCTAGCCGCGGTGTGCATGCAGCCTTTGGAGACACGTGCACTCGCACCTGTATCTAGCCGTATTCCGATTGTGGCAAGCGGACTGGGTTTGCGGGACGTGCACATCCCCTTGGTCGTGGCAGCACTCGCAGGCGATGTGCTGGCCCTCAACTTTTTCTTCGCTATTCGTGATGAAGGCAGCTGGCTCGAGATTGGTCAGTCAATCACGCATTTTGTCATGGCGAATCTGTTACAGATGTACATGCTCGCTATCGCGACATTGAGTGCGTTACTCCTAGGCGTTTCTCGGGTGTCGAACACGTAGGTAGGCTCCCCACAAACTTCCCCTGGCACGCGCTTGCAGCCATGACAGCAGTCGCTCGACCCTTGGCATTTTCGGCCGAGACGTACGTCAGCCGCCCACGTACGTCTGCTCGACCGGACGATGGGACCTCCGTCGTAACGCCTCTTTTTTCGGTGCGCTGAGTCAACGCACATTGGCCACCGATCCGAGCCCACCGTGCCTCGTTTCTCGCCTATTGCGCAGTCATTACGCACCAAGGCATCGAAAAAACGCTTGCCTACGAGTGAGAAAGAGTCGAGTGCGCTAGACGCCGAAGCTCTTGTTGCCGTACAGCGCCACGTCCAATACCTCGTGTGGCAGCTGTCGGACGAATCACTCGCTGATACGCTCAACGAGTTCGACACTCTTTGTCGTGACGCTCGTATTCAGCCTCAGCTTATTGCTGGTGTCATACGACGTGCCGCCGCGCACGCGTTCCACGACAACGACACTCTTCGTCACCAGCGTCTTTTGGGCGTTCTTTCATACCCCGTGTTTGCCGACGATATCAACAGCGTGAAAGCGTCAGCCCAAAGCATGTCGATCAGCACGACGGTACCTGGCTTCGATGGTATCCAGATCCCTCTGCCCATGGACTTGAGTGGCAGTTCGGCATTGTTCGACGCTTTTCTTACGCACATTTCTGAGCATGCTTCTCAAGAAGCAACACCCACTCAGTTGACCCCTCTCTTGGTGTCTATTCTGAAAGCTGATGCAAGTGTTCCTTTCACACTCGATCATACTCAGCGCCAACAGCTTATGGGTCGTCTCTCTGATGCGTTTGGTGAGACAGCTGCCCTCGCACTTGGTCAAGCCTTGTCACAACTCCCATCCAAACCTCTCGCAGAGCAATTAATTGATCTTGGTGATGCTCTTGTCACTAGCTCGAATCTCCATGCTCTGATCAAGCATTCAGGCTTCTCACGGCCCTCAGAGTCGGACGTGTCCGACCTACTGGCCCAACTTCTCTCTTTTACCACAAGGACTATGACCTTCGCCACAAACTTTTCATTGCTGTCAAAAACCCTGGCAGCCACAGACTCTGCACTTGACTGGCGTGCCATCATGCGCGGCCTTGATGCCATGGACTCGCGCGTATTTCTTCCCTGCGAAAAACTTGGCACAGCCCTGGGCGACTGGATCCGAGGTACACCCAATCCTATCGAGTCTGTCAATTCCCTCTGGGGCGTGTGGACAAACAGGACACGCCAATTGCAGATTCTCTACTCCCTCCTCTTGCTCAGTGAACACTTTTCGATGAAAGATGTCACGGCACGTCAGATTGTATCACCAAGCGACTTTGTGGATGCACCACCAACTATTCAGACGCAGGCCAAAGTAGCCTCTGAAAGTGTTTGGAACAGTCTGGATCTAATCGAAACCTTGATGGAACTAGCCAACAGCGTCACCGGTGCAGAAAACAGTAGTGAAGTTGGTCGCCCTGTTACGGCCATCTTGGAGCGCGCAATCCAGACTAACGCTGAATGCGTACTGCTTGGACTCGTTGTTCTGCCACCGTCGATGAATGCTGTCCACACCGAACTGGTAACCAAGCTGCTTGCCATGTTTTTGGTAGGATACTCGGCTCACCAGCTTGTGTTTTGGCACTTGTGGCATACCCAGCCAGCCCTACTCATGGATGCGTTTAAGCGCCTGTACGCTGAGAGCCCCTTGCATATGGCCCGCATCGTCGAAGTCGCACAGGAGCTAGGTATGATTAACCAACTCATTTCTCAGCAGCCCTGGGCTTTTGCTCTGGATGCTGCTGCACTCGCTGCACGTCGAGATGCTCTTCAGCTTGAACCATGGCTGGAAGAGTCCATTTCTGCAGCGCCAGCTGATGCTCACCTCATTACGGCGACACTCGACTTTCTTGAGATAAAAATAAAGGAAGATCTCATGCGCCGCGACCCACAAGCAGAACCTACTTTTGTCCCCCTACATGTTCAGCAGGTTGCGGTGTTCCTACGTGTCCTGCGTGGCTTTGGTGACTCCATGTCTCTCCCAGAAATTGACCACTTTAAAATCGTGCGGAATATGTGTCTGCAGCTGCATCCGCGTCTGATGAAGCTAACACCGGGACCTAGCTCAGAGCCAGGCCTGACAGTTACGACCTTTTCCAAAGACATACATCGCGAAGCCGATACATGGTATCGTCAGATGTATGAGGAAAAAGTGAGTGTTGACGATATTGTTTCTTTGTTGCGTCGCTGCAAGCATTCAGATGATGAGCGTGATCACCAGCTTTTCGCTTGCATGGTTCATACGCTGTTCGATGAACACCGCTGGTTCGAGCTGTACTACCCGCCACGTGAACTTCTCATGACTGCGGCCGTTTTTGGCGCGTTGGTCCAGTACCAGCTGATTGAGTCGATTCCCCTTGGTATTGCTATTCGCTACGTTGTGGATGCATTGCAAGCCTCTCCAGATTCTACACTCTTTCACTTTGGTATCCAAGCGCTCCTTCGTTTCCAGAAGCGTCTGGCAGAGTGGCCGCAGCTATGCCAAGTGCTGCTGTCGCTGCCGACCCTAACACAGACGCACCCTGAGCTTATTGTCGTGGTAAATCAGGCACTCGCAGCGGCCAAGAGCGGCAAAGTACAACCGCCGGATGACAGTGTCTTCACTGCCATCCAACCAGACGCTCTTCCTGCGGACGTGCAGCGCAAGCCAGACGAAGTCCAGTCGGACCAGCTGCTCTTCCTCATCAACAACATGTCGCTGGCAAATGTGCATGAAAAACTGTCCGGCGCGCGGGAACTCGTCTTGCCTGACATTTTGCACTGGCTTGCACGTTACTTGGTGCTGGAGCGTGTGAGTCTAGAGCCCAACAACCATGACTTGTATCTTATGTTCCTCACAGGACTGGAGCAGCCACGAGTATTTGTTTATGTGCTTTATGAGACGCTTACGAAGCTCAAGGCTTTGTTGGATGCGGAAAAGACGACGCAATCGACGTCAGAACGTACGGTGCTCAAGAACTTGGCGTCATGGCTAGGTCTTACTACACTGGCACAGGAGCGTCCCATTTTGCACCGCAATCTGGCTTTCAAGGATCTGTTGCTGCAAGGTTACGAGTCTGGTCGTCTTATTGTCGCAATTCCCTTCGTCTGCAAGGTATTGGAGCACTGCTCGAGCACGCGGGCTTTCCAACCGCCTAATCCATGGCTAATGGCGATCCTGCGTCTGCTTGTGGAGCTGTACCAGTTTGCAAATCTCAAACTCAACTTGAAGTTCGAAATTGAGGTTCTTTGTAAGAGTTTGCACGTGGATCTCCAAAAACTCGAGCCTAGTCAGCTATTACCAGGCCGTCGTCCTGAGCCACCGTCTGGCCCGCCTACGGCTGCTGTGGCGGGTAAGAGAGCAGCAAGTGGCGACCACAATACCATTGTGCCTGGCATGGAGCAACTCAGTGTAAACGAGCCTGTCGCGTACCATGACATGTTTGTCACGATGCTGCAAAATATGGCGCAGTACATTGTGATCAGCCCACAGATCGTGCCATATGCCAACAGCGCAGCATGGAAGCGTGTCATGTACGTGGCTCTTGAACGTGCCATCCAGGAGATTATCACGCCCGTTGTCGAGCGTAGCGTCACTATCGCATCGATTTCGACACGTGAGCTTGTGAGCAAAGACTTCGCCATGGAGCCGGATGAGCAAAAATTACGATCGGCCGCGCACCTTATGGCTCAAAACATGGCCGGCAGTCTAGCTCTTGTGACCTGCAAAGAACCTTTGCGGCTGAGCATCCTTGCACATGCGCGCACGCTGTTTGCTGCTGGCGGTGTATCCGAGCAAGCACTGCCCGAACAAGCTCTCCTGCTGCTGGTACAGGACAACCTGGACTTGGCTTGCGTTGTAATTGAGAAGACGGCCATGGAAAAAGCGTTGGCCAAAGTGGACGAGGGCCTGGCCAACGCCTACAGGACTCGTCGCGACTTTAAGATGCATGGCCACGGCGCCATCTTTTGGGATAAAGCCTCGCTATCGCACTACAGCACGACCTTGCCAGATCTCATGCGCATTGCACCACCCGGCCTCCAGCCTGCTCAGCTTCGTGTCTACGAGCAACTGGCGATGACACCCAATGTGCCTCGACAAGAAGACGACCTTGAAATGGATGATGTGCCGGCCGTCGCAGGTCTCAACAGCATGGGAATGGGCAGCGGCTTTTTGATGCCGACGCAGGCACTTGAGCGTTTCGTCCTCATGGCCGCAGAACTGGAGCGTTTCTTCGCAGAGGTGAGCGAAACGTATCAGACACTGTCGGCGCTGCCCAGCACCCACTTTGTGCGACAGGTTCTGCCTCACCTGAACGAGCTTATTTTGCAGTCAACACATCGGGACGAGACGGTGCTGCTTATGGCGCAGAAGACTGTGCAGCTTCTCTACAAGACGGGTACTGATTTGGCTCGCGAAGTATGGGTGGCTGTGCTTGAGCAACTGTGTGAGCAGTCCTCTCGTGTAGCTCGCGAAGTCACAGCCTGGCTTATGTACGCCGAGGACGAACGCAAGTTCCATGTGCCGGTGACACTAGCTCTTGTCCGTGCCAATCTCATCAGTCTCGTCGAGCAAGACCAGCAGCTTGCCAAGCTGCTCATACGGACCCAGTGCCGATCCTCTGTTGTTGACTACAGTGCCCAGCTCGTTCGTCAATGTCTCCAGGAGGGTCTTGCTACCCGGGCCCAGTTTTCGACGCTGCTGAGCGCATTGGCACAGGCTGTGCAATACGGACGTGGCACACCAGCAGCACAGCGCTTGCTCGATGATCTCGACGAACTTGCTGTCAGTGAGTCTTCCGTTCCTCTGCGGGATCAGTTGGCATACAGCTTTGCCAGATGGGTGCGTGTGTTCCAGCAGTCGTCGAACCCTGAAAAGTCCTTCATTGAGTACATCATGCAGCTCCAGAGCCGCCATGTGCTCAAGGGTGAAGAAGTGTCGTCGCTCTTCTTCCGCGTGTGTACCGAAGTGTCTGTCACACATTACACAAAGCAGCACGCGGTTGGCGGCACTCGTGCCAGTGGCATTTTCTCACCGATTGACACGTTTGCACAGTTGATCGTGTACCTGATCAAGTATCATGCGGACCCGAGCGGTACCAACGATGAGCGGGCTAAGGTACATTATCTGACCAAGATATTGTCGATCATTGTGCTAGTTCTTGCCCAGTCGCATGAAGAAATGGGCGCCCACTTCCAGCAGCGGCCCTTCTTCCGTCTCTTTTCCAGCATGTTGCATGGTCTGCGTGCGGCTGAGTCGTCGCTACAAGGTGCCTATAATGGCGCTCTGCTCGCCATTGCGAATGCTTTGTACACATTACAACCCGCCTTCTTCCCAGGCTTTGCCTTCTCGTGGGTCGCTCTTGTCTCTCACCGCCTCTTTCTCCCGCAGCTCCTGCGGGGTCCAACATCTGGGCGGGCTGCGTTCCATCGTCTCATGATCGCTCAACTGCGTTTCCTTTCGCCATTGCTGCGCCAGAACACGCTGCATGACACCACACGTCTGCTGTACTCATCAACGCTTCGCTTGGTGCTCGTACTCCTACACGACTTTCCAGAGTATCTCGCTGAGTACCATCAGAGTCTGTGTGACGTCATTCCATCGATTTGCATCCAGTTGCGCAATCTTGTGCTCTGTGCATATCCTCGCCCGCTGCGTATGCCCGATCCGTTTGGTGCAGGCCTGCGTCTTGTGACGTGGCCGGATCCCAAATTCATGCCGACTATGCACTATGATGCTCAGGCTATTGTGCGTGCTTTATCGCCCACGCCTGATGTCCTTGAGCGTCTCGATGAACTTGTGCATACCGGGCAGGCTCCAACCGGCACAGGCCGCATGTTAGCTGATGCGTTTGCATCGCCAAATGCTCCGGACACTGGTCGTTACAACGAGATTTTGATCAATGCAGCTGTGCTTTATGTGGCCCATACTACACTACAAAGCACGAAAAACCATTTGTTGGCCAACCGCTCCGTGCATGATCCTCTTGTCGAGTTGTATCATGCTGTGCTGCCAGAAATCGAGCCGGAGGGTCGTTACCTGATGCTCAGTGCTGCAGCCAGTCAGCTGCGATACCCATCGCACCACACTGCGTACTTCCATGCACTGTTTGTTGTTCTCTACACTAGAGAAGAGGCATTTGTGCGCGAGCAGATTCTGCGTGTGCTATTGGAGCGTGTCATTGTGCACCGCCCACACCCATGGGGACTCCTCTACACATTCGCGCAGCTCTTGCGCACGCACTCTGTGCCGCTGCCGCAAGCCCCTCCTGAGATTCACGCTATTCTCGAACACATGTCCAAAATGCTCGCACCACAGCGTGCCGTATCTGCTTCTGCATAGGGCATCTTGATGTAGTTCAATACTTTTTTATCCGATATGGGGTTTCGCTTCCCTGATTGGTGACCTCCACCCAGCCTTTCGTTGCCACGCAGCTTCGCACTGCCGCCAGTGATAATGGATTGTGTGGCTGCACCATGGGACGGGTCAGATTGGCGTCCATGCTTCCGTGCCATGGTGCTAGATACTGCTTTGCCTGTTCTTGTCCTGACAGTATGTACTTTTATGCTGTTTGCATGGCTGCATCGACGACGGCACAAGCCACGAGCAGCTCCTGCGGCACCACGACACACGCCAACAGAGCGTGTGTTGGCAGCGGAAACAGCCGTGATTTTAGAAGAAGCCAAATCTCTTGCAAAAGATGATCAGGTCTACAGGGATTCATTGCGGGCTCCCTCATATCTGCGCACAGATCTGGTGGTTTGTGCTTGTCTCGCTTTAGGGCAGATCTTGCTTTTCCGTCACGAAAACAAGATATGGCACATATACACACTGTATTCTTTCCTCTTATGTCTATATGCATGGTACATGCGACAATCATTGTTCTTTTATAAATTAGGATTGGTTGTGCCGTATGCTATTGTGACATGTTTCCACGTGCGGAGCCTATGGTTGCAAGGCTCACTGCACAGCGAATGGTATCAGGCATTGGGTATACTCATCGCATTACTTTCTTTGCTGCTTCGTCGCCGCCTCGATACGATTCCGGCCAAGATGGCATTTCTTGCTACAAACGACGAATCCGAACGTGGAACCGTAAGTATATCCGAAGCTCTTCCTCCATCTGAGGCCTATGCCTCTTTATTGGGACGCATTACGTATCTTTTCATTACGCCTTTTTTGTGGCGTCAGTACTTTGCACCGACAACCTTTGACGCGATTCCCCAGCTGCCCCTCAAATATCGGGCCGCTGTGATTGTGTCACATGTCCGCCTAAATGCCAACAAGATGCAATCGTCACTTTTGTATCGCCTTTGGCTAGCTCTTGGCTCTACTACCACGCGGCAAATTACGTTGTCTTTCTTTCGCGCTTGTTTCCGTATCGTCCCTATCGCTTGTTTATCACAACTTCTTGACTTTGCATCACGGCGTGACGATGCCAAAGCTCGTGGCGAAGAGCTACCACCATTACATATCGGTCTTTTCTGGACAGGTGCTTTGTTTTCCGCCCAGCTGATTGAATTCTTGCTGGAGATGAATGTATACCATGCAGGACGCACTCAGTCTATTGAGCTGCGCTCCTTCTTATCGACTGAGCTCTTTTCCAAAATTTTGCGGCGCGACGTGCTTGGCGCTAAGGCGCCGGAGTCGTCTGCGCGTATGTCAGATGGGCATATTGCTTCGCTTTTGGCTGTTGATATGTTCAAAATCGATTCCTTCATGGCTTTTGTGCATCAACCTGTCGTGGAATATCCACTCACTATATTGTTTTGTTCCCTTTATCTCTTCCACCTTCTTGGGCTTTCCGCTTTAGTTGGTTTATCCGTGCTAATCTTCACTGCGCCGCTTCAGACGCAGTTGTCCAAGTTTATGGTTCGGGTGCAGGATAGTATTCTACAAGCGACAGATGCCCGACTTGACTTGGTCAACGAAGTGTTCTTGTGCATCAAAACAGTGAAATCCTTTGCGTGGGAAAAGCCGTTTCTTGATCGTTTGTATGCATCTCGTGCGAAAGAATTGGTTATGCTGGCGCGAAACAATCTTATATCGGTTACATACAACTTTATTTTCGTTGGCATGCCGATGATGGTGACAATTGCTACTTTTGGCACATATACCTACGTATTTGGTCATCCACTGACAGCCAAAACGGCATTTACGGCGCTTTCGATTTTTACATCACTGCGTTTGCCACTTTCAGATTTGCCAGAAATGATTGTTTTGATGCTAGGTGCGATTGTCTCCGTGCGTCGCATTGATGCTTTTCTCAAGACGCAAGATACAAGCAAGTATGAGCAGCTCCAAGCAACAAACGAAGATGTTTACCCAGCTACTTCCTATTTGGGCTTTCATAATGCCACCTTTGCTTATAACCCGCAAGACCCACATTCTTTTCGACTGTCTCGACTCAACTGTCGCTTTCCTATCGGTAAGCTGAGCGTGGTTTTGGGACCAGTCGGGTCAGGTAAAACCTGCCTGCTCCTGTCTCTTTTGGGTGAGGTTTATCGTCTTGAGGGGACCACTTTCACGCCATGTCCCGCCAATCGCAGTATGCTTCGATCCGATCCCCAAATGAATCTTACAGAATCAGTCGCTTATTGTACTCAAAATGCTTGGCTTCTTGGTACAACTGTGCGTGAGAATATTTTGTTTGGAACCGAGTACAATGAGGAAAGATATCGTGAAGTTCTCTATGCCTGTGCCCTTGAGCCTGACTTGGACATCTTAGAACACCACGATGAGACCGAAGTAGGTGAAAAAGGCACTTCTCTCTCTGGCGGACAAAAGGCGCGGATTGCACTGGCTCGTTCATTTTACTCCTACGCCAGGCATATCCTCATCGATGATGCGCTTAGCGCTGTTGACGCGCAGACTGCTGAGCATTTGTATCATCACTGCTTCCATGGTCCACTTGCTAAGGATCGCACAATTGTGCTGGTAACCCATTCTGTATCATTGGTCTTGCCTACGGCGGTCTATGCGGTTGTGATGGATAATGGGCGCATATCAGCAGAGGGAAAGCCCATGGACTTAATTCAAACAGGTCAGATCAATTCATCATTGCAGGATCCTGTTCCAGTTGCACCTTTTTTCCAAGCAGAAAACAGTGCATCATCAGAGCAAGAAGCCAAGTGGAAAGCAGCAAACAAACGACGTTCTCGTAAAAACAAGTTTGCAAATGCAGAGTCGATTGATCGGAAGGCTCGAGGCATGGAGCTTTATGTTATGTACATGAAGTCTGCTGCACAGCACACGTCTATCGCAGTGGGACTCTGGCTGCTTCTGCTGTGTATGTACGTCATTGTACGCACATCGGATATAATGAGCAATGCATGGCTCAAAAAATGGGCAAGCACTTACGAAACTGATGTGAGTACATTTGACTACTGGATCCAAATGTTGTATATACTCCATGAGGAGCCAGCACCAGGTATGGACCGGACTAAATACTACCTCTTTCATTATATTCTCTTGGTACTTTTGTTTATTCTTGTGTCCACTTTGCGTGACTTACTACAGTATTATATCTCGCTTCGTGCTTCTCGCCTCTTGTATTCGCGGGTGCTTCATGGTCTCTTGTATGCCTGCCCTCGATTCTTTGATGTAACACCCATTGGTCGTATTATGAACCGCTTATCGAAAGATGTTGAAACAGTGGATCAAGATATGGCCTCAAGCCTACGAATGATGATTGAAGCAGTGGTCACGTTGGCTGCTATTCTAGGCATCATATGCTGGGCCACGCCTAGTTTTTTGTATATGGCAGGCTTTGTTTTGATCATGTACTATGTGATTGCCTCATTGTATCTTGGGTCATCTCGGGAACTGAAGCGTATTGAGAGTGTGGAACGTTCGCCCCTTTTCACGCTATTAGGAGAGACGTTAGCGGGTACCATTACTATTCGTGCATTTGGTGACAGTGAACGTGTCATTCGCCGTTGCTTACACGTGGTTGATCGAACTCACAGAGCTTTTCTGTATCTATGGTATGAAAATCGTTGGCTGAGTATGTGTGTGGACTTCATGGGTGCTATTGTCACATGTATTACAGCTACTTTGCTGGTAACAACGGGAGCTGATGCGGCCTTGACTGGATTCACCTTGGCCTACGCGGTTCTTATTGTACAAACTGTTCTCAGAATTGTGCGAAGATATACTACCACTGAAATCAACCTTAACTCGGTAGAGCGCCTTCAAGAATACCTTGATGTTCCTTCTGAAAGCCAAGGCGGAAAAGAACCACCAGCGCACTGGCCATCGAGCACGGGCATGATCCATGTCCGAGACCTGTCAGTTCGCTACGGTCCCGAGCACCCTCTGGCCCTTTCTCGTGTGACTTTTGATATCCAGCCTGGCCACAAGATCGGTATTGTGGGTCGCACTGGCAGTGGCAAATCAACTCTGTCTCTCGCCTTTTTCCGCTTTCTTGAAGCTGAGAATGGCTCGATAACGATCGATGGCATTGACATTTCTCACATCACCCTCGAGTCTCTGCGCCGTCGTCTCACTATTATCCCGCAAGATTCGCAGCTTTTCCGAGGCACCATCCGCTCAAACCTTGATCCGTTTGGTGTGTGTGACGATGGAGACATGTGGTTTGCCTTGCAGCGTTGCCAACTCGCTGCGACCGGGTCTAGTCCTCATGTACCTGGCGCAGGAAGCGTCGTCAAGTCATTGGACGACCCTGTCGAGCAGGGTGGATCCAACTTCAGTGCTGGACAGCGACAGCTGCTGTCGCTGGCACGTGGCATGCTCAAGATGCGGGAGAGTCGGATCTTGATTTTGGACGAGAGCACAGCGAATCTTGATGCTGAATCAGATGCTCTAATCCAGCGGACAATCCGTGAGCAGATGGCGCCGGGCGCAACCATCCTGACCGTGGCTCACCGCCTCAAGACGATCATTGATTACGACAAGGTCCTTGTGCTCGGAAAGGGTCGTGTGTTGGAATACGACTCACCGTCACGTTTATTGGCAAATCCGAACAGCACATTTCACATGCTATGTGAACCCACCGGTGACTTGGCTCAACTCAAAGCGGCAGCAGACCAAGCACTGGCCACCTCCACACACTGTAGTAAGTAAATAGGATAGATCGCAAAGGTTCTTCAAGACACCGCCTGGTATGACTGAGGACGAGTTTTTTATATCTGCGATAAGCAATGAGCCAGAATTTCGTGGGCAGACTCTCATTCTCCCAGCAATAAGTATTGGATCAGTACCGCAACTTGCTCTGGATTTACTAATACATGCACCGACACTCGCATGCAGACGTGTTGGGTACTTAGACGGAAGTCAGTGTGTTCCATTTATTTCGCCGCCCGAACCATCCTTGCCGGCGCATGAAGTTTTCACTGCATTAGATGTTTACGAATCTTCCAAAGGTTTAACGCTTGTTCAGCAGCGGAGTCCTGTGATTAAGGCATCACGAGCTTTGTTTACGAGACGGCTGATGCATTGGATTCAAGAGGCTGGTTTTTCCGACGTGCTGATCATTTCAAGCATGGATGCGGCAATGCGAGTGGATACTGAATTTTCAACACCCATTCTGTATATGCGCCCAAGTGAAGCTCAAATAACGCATTTGTCCAGTGCTATTTCACAATTGTACCCTCCTTTCCAACCACCTGCTTACAATGGCCCGGGTATCCCACCCATGCCAGGTAGCGGTATTACGCGCATGTATCTAGAACATGCTCCAAAATGTACAACAGCCCTGATTATGTTCTGTTCTGAAGGGGATAACCGTGAGGATGCTCACGACCTGGTTCGTCACATTTCAGCTATTTGTCACCTGGGATTGCAGAGGTGTACCGAGCCACCCAGCTGGACGTTTATGTATGGTTCTGCTCCTGCAGACCTTTTGTATGGCTAGGGTTTGTTTTTGAGGATATCTTGTAACAGCCCTTTGGTTTGTAAGTGTGCTTGCCCATGCTGTACAAGCCATGTGTGCATATGCTCGGCAATTCGAATGGTATCATGAGGCATGTCTGCCAAGCGTGCAATATCCAGTCCATGAGACACGCGATTTACGCCTGGACGCACCCGATGTGAAAAGGACATGGCGTCACCCTGCTTCTCAAGCCGTGTGCAGTAAAATTCAATCGCTCGGCAAAGGGCCTGGACCTCGACTTCGTTAGAAACATTTTCACTCAGTATGTCGGCCAGTTCATAGTAATGCGTTGCAAAAAGAGACCGGCATTGAATGCGCATAACCAAAGTGTATAAGACAGAAAATGCGACGGACAGTCCAACAGAAGTGTTTGTGCCACGACCAATTTCATCAGCAATAACGAAGCTCCGCGGTGTCGCTCGATGCAAGAGTTCTGCTGTTTCCGTCATCTCGACCATAAATGTACTGCGACTGTGAAACAAGTCGTCTTTAGCACCAACACGACTAAATATGGCATCAACGAGGCCGAGGCGTGCTTTTTCAGCTGGAACGAATGAGCCTGCCTGTGCCAGGACAGCTATTACGGCATTTTGTCGAAGAAATGTTGACTTGCCACCCATGTTAGGGCCTGTTATAAGATGCAGCCGTGTTCCTTCGCCAATTTTCAGGTCATTCTTCGTGAACAAGCGCTCACGCTCTAGCAAGCCCATTTCCACACTTAGATGCCGTCCACCTTTTATGTCGAAACTAGTAGAATCGTCCATGATCGGACGGACAAGATTGAGTTCTTGCGCGACCTGTGCAAATCCAAGTAGAACGTCGAGTTGATCGATAAGACGGGCGTTACGACGCAAGGCGGCAGTATGCTCAAGAACTTCAAGACGTAGTGCCTCTAGCATACGGCTCTCGTATTCAGAAAGCTGTTCTCGAAGTTTTTGCAACTTCATCCCGATTCGTGTCCATTCGGTATGGTAAAAAGTACGTGTGGTCTTTGTTTTGTAGGCTAATGACAGTGAATCATCCACTTCACCCTTAACAGAGGGAAAATGCACAACGTGTCCCTGGCCCATGAGAAACTTGAGTGTGACTGCTTCTGAATGCTCTTTACGAAGTGCATTTTCAAGCTTACGCGCTTTCAAACGTAGAGCATCATACTCGTTAGTCAATGCTTGTAGAAGGGGTGAAGAATCAGGCCTTATAAGATGCTCGATATCATCACCCCACATATTTTCCGTCAAAATAAGTTCCGTTGATGCAGATGCTCGTTTCGTGCGCTTGGGCAGAGGGGGCGCATCCGACGTCAGCGTAGGACCTCCGGCATATGATGGGTCTTGTGAGTGAAATAGGGCCTCTTGCTGCTGAAGGCGCTTCTCCATAACACGCTCGTCGATTGCTCTCTCAAGTCGTTCACCCAAATCACTCAATGGAGTAAAGCGCTGCAGCATTTCCTGGAGTTCTTGGCTGTCTAACGGCATGAGAATCTTGATGATGTCCTCACCTGTACGAATAAAATCCCGGATCTCGAGCAAGTCTTGTTCATCATTTCGACGAAGACTTATGCGCTGAAGTGTTCGCAAAATATCGCCAGCTCCGATACGCATGAGGGAGCGTAGATCCTGGCGTATAAATGCGTTTTGGAGAAATAGTTCAACCAGAGCATGTCTCGCACGAATCAATTGTAGGGACATGCTGGGATTCGTAAGCCATTGGACACACAAACGAGCACCACCTTGTGTGACAGTACGACGAACAATACTAGAAAGACTGCCTCGAGTACTTTGGTCCTGTGTTTCACGAATTTCCAAGGCACTTAATGTTGACGCATCAAGTCGCATAGTACAATCGGTTGAGGCACGCAATGGACTTTGATTTACAGACATGTCCGACATATGGTCCAAGAGGCGTGTTTGAAGATACGAGGTAAGAACTTGGATCGCGTTGTTCTCCGCCTCATACATATGCGCTTTCGTTGCATCGATTAATTCCGTTTTCAGTTGTGAAGTCTCCGGTGCAGGAATGCAAGCCAAAGCTGCTTTGACTCGATCGGTAGCCTCATAAACTGGATGCGAGCGATCAAATGCATCAGAAACCAAAACCACCTCACGTGGTTTAATCCTCACGATGGCATCACGCAACGCCTTGGCGTCACAGTGCACAGCCGTGCCAAAATCAGCGGTGCTCACATCGAGCCATGCAAGGCCATAGGAGCTTGTGTTGAAAGGTGGAGAAACAGCCAATATGAAATTGTTGTGAAAAGGGTCCAGAAATCGTTCGTCAATGAGTGTGCCAGGCGACACAACACGAGTGACGCGGCGTTCAAATGGTGCATTACTAGATGATGTCTTGAATTCTTCACATATGGCTACAAGTACACCATGATCTTGGACTAATACCTTGAGGTATTTTTCAAGCTGGTGAATAGGAAATCCTGCCATAGGAATACTTTGCCCTGCCCATTTTCGCGACGCCAATTTGATGCTAAGCATCCTCGAAACTTTGGGTGCCTGTTCAAAGTACGATTCATAGAAGCCACCAACGCGTGTGAGCAAGACACATTGTGGGAAAGAGCGCATATTTTCCATGACACCCAAGGCAAGTGGTGGCCACTCATTCGAAACATTTGGTGATATGGGTACGGGATTCGTCAGAACCTTAGATGACAAACGTATAGGGAGATCTTTTATAGATTTTTGCACAATTTTCTGTGTACTGGTACATGCATGGAAGCATCGTAGCATACATAATGTCTTCCATACATGGGCACGACGCGCCAGCATAAAGTGTCATTGGATTGGGAAAGGCAAGTCGCGATATGCGCTTACTTTTGTATGACATAAGATGAGTCTTAATTTGGTCACTTTTTCGGCACGCGCTGACACCAGTCCACGATCCTCGCCCACGACTGTCCTTGTCATAGATGCTCGACGCCACGGATCCCACCATGGGCAACTTTAGCTCGTGGTGCTGGAATCATCCTTTAGGACCGTTGGACTGGAATCCATGCTTTCGGATTGGCGTACTAAACACATTTATCCCTCTAGCGCTGATTGCTGTCAGTGTGGCGATTTGGCTTGCTTCGAGCACGCAGGATATGAGTCGTGTGCGAGCTGAAGCAGCTGAAGAGGTCGCGCACTTGAGCTTAGAGTCATCCAATTTTTATGGTGCAACAATGGATTCTCGAAGGAACCATCGTTCCCCCGCACCAGCCACCGCTTCCGAGAAGGTGGTGCAGACAGAAAATGCTGTCGTAATTGATGAAGCTCTGACAATTAAAGACGAACTATACACATACACCCAAGCTGAAGTCAATGAAGTAAAGAGCCGTCAGAAGTCTTTCTATGAATTGGTTGGCTCAGCTTTGCTGGTTGTCTCATACCTTGTGGGTATTAGCACGACATCCGCTGACTGGGAACCTTACTGGCTGGCTCTATGGACATACTTTTTTGTGATTTCTCTCGTTTCGTTTTACCAGCACAGGTCCTTCTTCCTGCAGAAACTCTTGGTTACGACCGTGGCATCTCTCGTAACACTGTGCAATTTACGTACCTCGATTCTCATCTCTGGCGCCAAAGGCCTCACGCCCATGACGGCGATTCAAGCAGCACTCGCGATTTTCTTGCTTGGATGTAATTGGCTATCTTCATTCACACAACCTCTTTCATCTGAGATGGATGCATTGTATGAAACAATGCATAAACGTAAGTTATATACAGATGTTCGAACAGCTATGCCAACGCCACCCCTTGCTGCACAACACAATGCAGAGGATATCGAGCGTATTACACCGTCTTACTCAAAAGGAAATGAAACTTTATATCCCCCACCAGAGCAGCACGCATCGCTTTTGAGTCGTGCTCTGTTTATGTTTGCGTTCCCAACCATATGGAAACATTACTTTAAGCCAATTACACTACCTGATGTTCCTCAGCTAATGCCTATCGACCGATCGGCTTCTGTCATTTCCATGTTCCGAATACACAATGGTCCTGAAACGAAGCGCTCACTCTGGGCTCGCTTGATGCGTCACTTTGCGCCACGGTACGCTTATCAAGGGTTGTTCGCATTCTTTGCTACCTTACTCTCGATTGCACCTATTGTGTTTCTTTCATATCTACTTGACTTCTTTACAATCCGTACATCCAAAGGGACAGAAGGAGCTCCTTGGCACATGGGTGTACTCTACGCCTCTGGTATGTTTTTCAGTCAAGTGCTTCTCTCCATATGTCAATCTCAGGCGTTAATGACAGGGCGTCATATATGTGTTCAGATTCGCGCAGCGCTTACCTTTGAAGTCTTAAGCAAAATGATCCGTCGCGGTATGAGCATAAAAAAACCTGACGAATTGTCTGAACCGACCAAAAGAGATGAGCCAGAAGACGACTCAGCTCCTACCACAGATGGTGCTGTTATGAATCTCGTGTCTGTCGACGTCAATAAACTGAGCGAAATGGCTGCTTATATGCATTTTATTTTCCCCCAGCAGCCCCTCACGCTTATTTTGGGCATGATTTACATTGTCTTGTTGCTTGGATGGTCGGCAGTGGTGGGCCTTTTTCTTCTAGTGGTGGCTGTACCTATTCAGGCTTATATTTCACGGCTTCTTGTATCTATCGGTCATCGCATGTTGCGTGCAACAGATGAACGGCTAAATTTGGCAAGTGAAGTACTTGCTTGTATCAAAACAGTCAAATTTTTTGCATGGGAAGCATCTTTTGAGAAGCGTATGAATGATACACGCTCAAAAGAACTCGCTCTTCTTCGTTTGCAGTATGTCTTTCTGATGCTGAACAACGTAACGTTTATTGCTACACCTATGCTGGTAACCATGGCCACTTTTGGTGTGCATACGCTCCTTTTTAAGCAGCCGCTGACCGCACAAAAAGCGTTTACTGCTCTTGCTTTGTTCAATACGTTACGAGGACCTCTCTCTGAATTTCCGGTGATGATCCAGTGGTTGCTTTCAAGTCTTGTATCTGCTCGCCGCATCAACAACTTTTTAAATGAACCTGAGACGAATAAGTATGAGCAACTGCTCAGTGACGAAACTTTCGATCCCATGCCTAATCTTAGAAACTGTTCTAACTCAATTGGATTTTCAAATGCATACTTCACCTACGACACTGAGCCTGAAAAGACAAAGGTGGAAAATCGGTTTGTGCTAAAAAATCTTTCTTGTCAATTTCCCGTTGGTAAGATTAGCATCATTTTGGGGCCAGTGGGTTCGGGAAAATCCTCTGTATTGCTTGCGTTACTTGGTGAGATGCAGCGAATCAAGGGTACTACTAGCATTCCTTGCCCCCTGGCAAGGTCTCTGCTTGAGCCAGACCCACTGACTAGTTTAACTGAGTCTACGGCGTATTGCGCTCAAAGTCCATGGCTTCTCGGTACAACTATCAAGCAAAACATTTTGTTTGGTACCGAGTACAATGAAGAAAGGTATAATGAAGTACTCCGTGCATGTGCGCTGGAGCCTGACCTGGATATTTTGGAGTATCACGACGAAACAGAAGTCGGGGAAAAGGGTACAGCCTTATCTGGTGGACAAAAGGCACGAATTTCTTTGGCTCGAGCCTTCTACTCTTATGCGAGACACATTCTCATCGACGATGCACTTAGTGCTGTGGATGCCCATACAAGTGCTTGGCTTTGTGAACAATGTTTCCAGGGTCCATTGGCCAAAGGGCGGACAATCATTCTTGTGACACATGCTGTGACATTAATGTTGCCGACAGCTTCTTATGCCGTTGTGATGAATAATGGTGAAGTGTCTGCGCAAGGTGCGCCTTTGGAGCTTAAGGAACGTGGTCAAATTCTGGAACCTGTGGAAGTGAAAGGAAATGGCAAGAAGATATTGCAGGCTCCGTTAGATAAGAATAAAGAAAAAGAACGGAAGAAGAAGATTGAACATCAGCGCGCTAATAAGGCAACGGCTGATAAAAATGAGGAGAAAATTGGTCGCGAGCAGTCGAGCTTGAATGTATATTGGTTGTATATGAAATCTGTCGCTCCTTCTCCGCACATCGCCATTCTGGCTTGGATCTTATTGTCGATCATGTACGTAAGCATTCGGGCTATCGATGTGGGTAGTGGTGCATGGCTACGTGACTGGGCAAGCTCTTACGATAATGCGGTACAAACTACGTATCAACTTATACGATCGTGGAGTACATTAGCCTGGAGAGCACCCGCAGAGACTCTACCCGCGGACCAGACATGGTACTATCTCAAAGGCTACACGTATATTGTGCTAGTCTATATCCTGGTCAACTTGTTGGCAAATGCGTTGCAGTTCGATACGTCAATTCGAGCTTCAAGGCGCCTGTACAATGCTATGAGCAAAGCGCTACTGCATGCTAAACCCCTCTTTTTCGACAAAACTCCTTTTGGGCGTATTATGAATCGACTTTCTCGTGATATGGAAGATGTGGACCAAGAACTCTCACCTATATTGCAAATGACCGTTGAGAATCTAATCTCACTCGTGGCTATTATTTCAGTTATTTGCTGGGCGACACCGCGCTTCTTGTTTGTTGTTGTGTTTGTGATGGCTCTTTATTACATGATTGGCACTCTATACCTTGCATCATCGCGAGACTTGAAGCGCATTGAGAGCATTCAGCGGTCACCTTTGTATACCGTGGTAGGTGAAACCATCGCTGGAACTGTCACAATTCGTGCGTACGGCGATAGTGAGCGTATATTGCGACAAAGTCTTGTGCTTATTGATAAATGGAATCGTGCATTCCTGTTATTATGGTATGAGAACCGATGGCTAAGCATATGCTGTGACTTGTCTGGCGCCGGAGTCACTCTTATCGCAGCTCTATTTTTACTCAATAATGGCGCAGATGCAGCACTCGCTGGTTTCACTCTTTCTTATGCCATCACACTGGTGGAAGTGGTTCTATGGCTGGTACGATTGTACACCAATGTGGAGATTCATATGAATTCTGTGGAGCGAATTGGAGAATATATCAACGTCGAGTCAGAGAATCAAGGCGGAGAAGAACCACCAGCGCACTGGCCATCGAGCACGGGCATGATCCATGTCCGAGACCTGTCAGTTCGCTACGGTCCCGAGCACCCTCTGGCCCTTTCTCGTGTGACTTTTGATATCCAGCCTGGCCACAAGATCGGTATTGTGGGTCGCACTGGCAGTGGCAAATCAACTCTGTCTCTCGCCTTTTTCCGCTTTCTTGAAGCTGAGAATGGCTCGATAACGATCGATGGCATTGACATTTCTCACATCACCCTCGAGTCTCTGCGCCGTCGTCTCACTATTATCCCGCAAGATTCGCAGCTTTTCCGAGGCACCATCCGCTCAAACCTTGATCCGTTTGGTGTGTGTGACGATGGAGACATGTGGTTTGCCTTGCAGCGTTGCCAACTCGCTGCGACCGGGTCTAGTCCTCATGTACCTGGCGCAGGAAGCGTCGTCAAGTCATTGGACGACCCTGTCGAGCAGGGTGGATCCAACTTCAGTGCTGGACAGCGACAGCTGCTGTCGCTGGCACGTGGCATGCTCAAGATGCGGGAGAGTCGGATCTTGATTTTGGACGAGAGCACAGCGAATCTTGATGCTGAATCAGATGCTCTAATCCAGCGGACAATCCGTGAGCAGATGGCGCCGGGCGCAACCATCCTGACCGTGGCTCACCGCCTCAAGACGATCATTGATTACGACAAGGTCCTTGTGCTCGGAAAGGGTCGTGTGTTGGAATACGACTCACCTCATGCTCTTCTTTCCAGAAAAGACAGTGTATTTTACGAACTTTGTGAGCAAAGCGGCGAACTTGAACTACTAAAGTCCATGGCCGCTGATCACGCGAGGCTGTCCTCTCACGCTTGATAATTTGAAATATGAATCTAAAGTACATGCGTTATGTCAAAGTAACACTTTTTGTTTTAGTCATCGTCGCACGAGCCTGAGCCCGGTGCAGCGAGCCTCGAGTTGCCTTGAAGCATCATGTTGGTTGCCCCGGCCATGTTTCGGGCAGCTGTCATGAGTGCGTCGAGGGGTAGCGGGCCTTGTATGCATCCCTCCCAATTAGTTCGCGTGCCAATGTTGCATTTGACATGTAGGCTTATGGCGGGTTCCCGAAGCAACCTGCGTATGTTGCAACCTCAAGCCCCATGTGCACGAAGCTATTCTACGATGCCTCAGCCCCAACCATCGCCGGATAAAAATATCTCACATGCTTCACGGTTAGAGGATCAGCGGCAGGAAAAATCAAAGCATGAAAAAAAGGCACCTCGTAAATCTATATTTCAACGATTTCGCACAATAATGAAGGAATATGGATGGTGGGCTCTCGGAGTGTACACGTTCATATCAGGCATCGACCTTTCGTTGACGTTCGCAGCGATCCACTTTTTTGGAGGCGAGCATGTCGAGGAAATCGAAGCTCTCCTTTTTAAATACATTGGCCCGATCGTCAAGAAACTAAAGAAAGAGGACGATCAGCCCAAGGAAAACGCTGTGGTCACATACATTAAGAGCTGGTTCAGCTCTGAGGAGAATGCATACGAAATGGAACATCTTATTGCACGCCTCTCGGGCGAGTTCGTACTTGCCTTCACCATACACAAGACGCTCATGTTACCATTTCGTTCAGGATTGACAGTGCTGGCCACACCCAGCTTCGTACGATGGCTTATCAAGAAGGGATGGGCGCGACCGTTAAAATCGTCATCTATGAACTTGTAGCCAAGCGCGATAGTGAAGCTAGGACGCAAGAAGCACTTTAGTATTTTTTGTAGGGCATCAATCGGAAATACACTCGAGACTATGACACATGCTCCATTTCAGGAATAGTTTGTGGTGAGTGTCTGATAGTGACAGTCTCTATCCTCTTGCAAGAGAATAATGATGCACGAGGTATGATTTAGCGGTACTTGTGGAAACCGATGTCAGCGGCCTTCTCGCGGAAGCACTGACGGCAAATGTTCAAGCCATACTTGCGAATAAGGCCACCCTGGTTACCGCAGACACGGCTGTTAGCTTGTTAGCACACATTCTTTGGTATTCTGGGCAATACACAATAGTTCAGAACTGGAGTAAAACCAAAGCAAACACTACCATCAAGTACCAGCGTCATAGATAAAGCACATCAAATGCTAAATTTACACGGGATACCGTATACAAGTATTGTAGTCCATTGATTGACATGCTAGCACAATCTGGCATCATGCTTTGGGTCTAACACAGTTCGACCACATGTATTCCTGCTGAAAACATACCATTGACGAGAACCCTTACCGAAGTTACGCTGTACATTGTTAGCATACGTTCACACTACGCTTAAAACCTCATACGTACAGGGCGCGAGTACCAAACGTTCTGATGAGCCATATTGCTGGTGTTACGGAGGGGATGATTGATCTTAGGCGAAAGCGTGAACGACCTCGATGCCACAGTGAAAATCACGTGCACAAGTATAGGACATCACGTGTAACGGCATGACATACAACGATGGTGGAGTCATGTGGAGATAATATGTGGAGCAACAACTTGACTCCACGATAAAATTTGGACGCATGCGTGCAAGTACCAACTTCGAACATCCCCAACGATATTTTTGCCATGAACACTTCGGGGCGGGCGACAGGCAGCAAAATAGGTGCTCCATCAAGACTAAATAATGACAAAAGTAAGAATTTATCGCCAAAAATTCAATGCATGTCACTCATATTTGTGCTGGCGCTGACTGGCGCTGCCTTTCTTGCTATCCCAATGATTTTAGCGGCGGGTGTCATTCCAGTGATATTCCCCGTTTCGATTTTGCTGCTCCCCGTGCTTATTATCGTTATCGTTTATGGAATAGCATGGTCTGCTTATCTTGTCTTGGCCCAAAGTGATCGGCCCCCCTATGCTATGATCGGGCCCCCCAGTCTTTCCAAGTATATACCCTTTGTCCCATTTTCTCCGTTGCGGTGTCTTAAAGTGGCCAAAATTGTGTGTGAATTTATTTGGTTGGGAGCTCGATCCATGAGATCATTTTGGTATTGGTACTCTTTGTACAGGACGCAGAAGAATTCGCCTGAATACGAAACAGTGCTGTATTCGTTACCCTTCTCTCATAATTGCCTTGATATATACCCACCGGATGTGGGTGTTGTGAGTCAAAATGCAATCGTCTTAATGATCGTACCCACTTCATTTTTCCCATCATTTATTTCATGCAACAGAAAATTGTACATGCCCATGGCTCTGCGCATGCGAAAACTCGGATACTGCGTCGTTGTCCCCGACATTTCATATTACCCAGCTTGCCAAATCCCTCAATCCGTGATCGATCTACGTCTTGCTCTTAGTTGGGTCGGTGCGCACATTTTCAGCTACAAAGGAGACCCTTCGCGTATTTATGTCATGGGAATGGGTATCTCATCCGAGCTTGTGGCACTTACACTCGTGCAGGAGGCAGCGGTGATGAGCCGTGTTGTCAGGCGGCAAGATGACGAGAATCAAGATCCGAGCTCTGAGGAAGAGCTTGATAGGCTTAAGTTCAACAAACTCATGGAAATATATGCACCACAGGTCCGCCTCCCAAGTCTTGCTGGTGTGGTGCTTGCTGCTGGCATGAGTGATGTCATCAAATGCTATTTGCATAATGTGGAGATGGGCACGGAGCACCTTGGCATGTTACGGCGCTGGGCAGGTCCACGGCAATATCAATGCATTATACATTCTCCAACGCATTTGTTGAACAATACCAAAGATAAATTTGATCCTGCCTTTCTACCGTCTAACTTTTTATTGATTCATGGTGGGCGTGACAAGTTTGTGCCTATTTCGCAAGCAGCTCTTTTACAGTCATTGCTCATGGAGGTGGGAGTGAAAAATGTCGAACTATTCGCATGTCGTGATCTGGGACATTATGATACCCTCAAAATGCTGCTTGCATACCCTCCGACGCACTCGGACAGCTGCAGGTACGATACACCCATGATGAAGGCTTTGTGTAGTTTCCTCGTTTAGTCATCTTCCGCGGTGAGTAAGCAGTGACTCGTTCGGCGCAGAGCCAACGGCAAGCCCATTGGCGGCGCATCCACGGACATAAATTAGGTCGATTCCACCTAAGTATGCGGATCCTTGTTCCGTCGCTGCGATCGCTACTCAACAAGGCCGCCAACGTTCGTCCGACCCTCCAATTCAGCGCTTTCCGTCATTTTTCTCTCAGTATTGCTATGAACTCGCAACCAGCGCCTCTCGACGCCAGTCGTGTCGTGATCAAGAAGTCTGAATCACCTAAGGAATGCCCCGCGCCACAAAACCTAGTGTTTGGCAAGACTTTTACAGACCACATGCTGAAGGTATCCTGGAACAAGCAGACCGGTTGGGCTGAACCTTCTATCGAGCCTTATGCTCCACTGTCACTTGAACCAAGTGCTGTTGTTCTGCACTACGCCCCCACATTGTTCGAAGGCATGAAGGCATACCGTGATGATCAGGGACAAGTGCGCTTGTTCCGTCCTGAGAAAAACATGGAACGCATGAATCGCAGTGCTAAGCGTATTTGTCTCCCCTCCTTTGAGGGGGAAGAATGTTTGAAGCTGATCAAGAAGCTTATACAAATTGACAGCCGTTGGGTGCCGTCAGAACCTGGTTACTCGCTGTACATTCGTCCCACTCTTATCGGCACACAAAGCTCGATTGGCATTTCGGAACCCACGGATGCGCTCTTATTTGTTATTTTGTCGCCTGTGGGCCCGTACTACTCGTCGGGCGTGAAGCCCATTGCTTTGGAAGCCAACCCACAATATGTGCGTGCCTGGCCAGGCGGAACGGGTGATGCCAAGCTAGGCGCAAACTATGGTCCTAGCATGATGCCTCAGAAGGAGGCTGCTGCGCGTGGATATAGTCAGATTCTATGGCTGTTCGGTGAAGAGGACTATGTTACAGAAGTTGGCACAATGAACATGTTCGCTGTGTTGAAGAAAGATGACGGTGTCTGGGAAGTGGTGACACCTCCTCTCAATGGCCTGATTTTGCCAGGTGTAACACGTCTCTCAATCCTTGAGTTGCTCCGCGCTCATCAAAAGGGTGAGATCCAGTTGGACAATGTTCCCAAAATTGAAGTGAACGAGCGCGACATTACCATGAAGGAAGTGGTTGAGGCATCTAACTCGGGCAAATTGGTCGAGATGTTTGGTGCTGGTACCGCTGCCGTCGTGACTCCCGTGGATCGCATTGGATACAAGGGCAAGGATATTCATGTGCCTGTGACTTCGTCGGGCTTTGGCACAGTGACAGAGGCTGTGCTCAATAAGATAATGGCCATTCAATGGGGTAAGGAGCCACATGCCTGGTCGGTGCCTATATAAAAGGAAATATCGTACACATTAAGCTAGCCAGAATACTATGACTACTGCAAATCAGCAAAGAAAGAGGCGTGTCCATCAGGCTCTTTGTCAGACTTAGACAAGGGTGTTGACTTGACATCGCGTCGCTTGGCGAATGGTGCTTCAGCTTCGCTGGAGCTGTTATCTGAGGCATCCACACTGCGAGATATGGGCTCTGCATTTTCTGAAGCAAGCATGACCTCGGGGTCAGCATCATCGTCATCCGGTTCAATATCGCCCTCCTCGAATAGTGGAGCGAGATTTGTGAGCTTGCACTCGTTTCCATGGCCTATACTGGCCACTAGAGCACCTTTCCGGACAATACATTCAATGGGCATGCCGTTATGATCCCCTACAATGCCAAGTAGCTTGTGTGGAAATAGTTGAATTACACGGATAAGTCCATCAGAGGAGCCAGTAAGCACCGTGTCATGGTCGAGTGTGCACATAGCATCAACACTGGAAGGGTGACCAGGAAAGCGGTCCACATGGTCCAGCATTCCACGATCTGGAGCCCAAAGTGAAAGAATGCCTAGCTGCGTACCCACGACGAGTTTCTTCCCGTCCTTAATGGGAGCAATAGACAGTAATTCATCCTCTTGGTCCTCGCTGACTTCCACGCCTTTTTTTCCACCATGAACGTCAATCACACTTAATGTACCATCACCACTCGTTACAACCAGCCGACTTCGTTCACCATCCGAATTCCGTTTCCTTTTCGCTCCCTCATCCATGTCCTTCGTTTTGGTGCGCGGCGCATCAAGATGAGTGCACCATAACATATCTGTGATCCAATCCGAGTGATGCTCATATGACTGAATCGGCTTAGGTTTCGCGTCTTTTTTTGGTACATCATTCGGATTCCATAACCTTACTACGCCGTCGTCGTCACCAGTAGCTAATAATGACTCATTAATAGAGAGAATGCGTGATGGCGCGGACTCATGGGCATTAGACCAGCGCGCTTTGACATGTCCATTGCTAGGATCCAAAGCAATAATAGACTTGTCTTTAAAAATGCAGAAAATATTAGATCCTGAAGCGTCGAACGCAACGCCACGACAGCTCTTGTGCGAAGGGCGAACGCTCCATAGCCGTGTGTATGCCTTGCTTTTGCCTGGTTCGTCCGAGATGTCATTTTTAAGCATGTCCGTATAGTCATACAGTTGCACTTTTCCACTTATCAATCCGACAACTATCTGATTACTGCTTTCATTGGGATGAAAGCATACGTCCAGAGCATCAGAGGAGAGCTTGATGTCCATGGCAAGGCACCGACGTGATGAGAGGCTGCGGTGAGCCGAGATGTTGGTTGGTATGCCACGTGATCCGGGCAACTTTTTTCAGGCCACTTGCATCTGCAGCTGATACTCTACGCCAAGGCCATCATGAGCAAGGATGAAGTCAAGTTGAAGCGCAAAGAGCGTGAAAGTGATTCGAAGGATCACAAGAAAGAGAAGCGTGAAAGGAAAGAAAAGAAAGAGAAAAATGACAAGGCTAATGAACCTATACCCGAGATCGGATCAGAAACCAAAGAGCCTTCTACGCCCAAGCCGGTTTCAAGTGGTGCGTCTGCAGTATCCACTCGCGAGTTCATGGAGTCTAATAATATTACTATTGAAATGGCTGAGGAATCGAATGACAAGCCTCCGAGACCTATGCTTTCGTTTGATGAGCTGCATGACAAAATAGATGCAAAGTTGAAGGAACGTTTGGACATGGAAGGTTTCGAAAAGCCAACGCTGATTCAATCTTGCTGCTGGCCTGTGCTTCTCGAAGGACGCGACATGGTTGGTGTGGCTGAAACAGGTTCTGGTAAAACTCTGGCCTTTGGAATTCCAGCTTTAGAATACGTTATACAACAGTCGCCATCCAAGAAAGGCAAAGCCAAGATCCAAGTGCTTGTAATCGCTCCTACGCGCGAACTGGCTATCCAGACTCGCGACAACCTGGCTCGTGTAGCCGAGCCCCTTGGATACGGTGTGTTTTGTCTGTACGGTGGTGTGTCTAAGGGCGAACAGCTACGCCAAATGAAGGAATATGTTCTGCCTGTACATATTGTCGTCGGTACGCCTGGACGTGTACTTGATCTGGCACGCGAGGGCTCATTAGATCTCGGTCGTGTCAGCTATCTTACCTTGGACGAAGCTGACCGTATGCTTGACAAGGGTTTCGAGCCAGATATTCGTGCCATTATCGGCATGACTCGTTCACATGAAGAGGGACGCCATACGAACATGTTTAGTGCTACCTGGCCGCCTGCTGTCCGTGGACTAGCTGAGACATTCATGCGCTTGCCAGTTCGTGTGACAGTGGGCAGTGATGTGCTTAGTGCAAATCGGCGCGTTTCACAAACTGTGGAAGTGCTAGATGATGGCCGAATGAAGGAGCGGCGGCTCAATTCTTTCCTGCGTTCGATTGAGGCACAAAAGACCAACGAAAAAATCCTGATCTTTGCATTGTACAAGAAGGAAGCGCAGCGTGTTGAAAATACACTTCGTCGATGGGGCTACCGTGTATCAGGAATCCACGGTGATCTAAGTCAACATGACCGCATCGCCAATCTTGAGGCATTTAAATCCGCGGCAACTCCTTTGCTTGTGGCAACAGACGTGGCCGCTCGCGGCCTTGATATTCCCAATGTGGAATACGTCATCAACTACACCTTCCCGCTCACAATTGAAGACTATATTCACCGAATTGGCAGAACAGGTCGAGGCGGTAAGTCTGGCAAGGCTCTGACGTTCTTTACGGACGAGGACAAGGCACATGCCGGCGAATTAATCCGCGTGTTGAAAGATGCCGAGCAGCCTGTACCCAAAGAAATGGACCGATTCCCTACTACTATCAAGCGAAAAACGCACTCGAGCTATGGTGATCACTACAAGGAACTCGTGCCTGGCAAGGCCAAGAAAATCACATTTGACGATGACGACTAAGTTTCCCATAGATTGCACGGGCGTCATGAGCTCAAGTGCGCCAACGCCAAGGTATTAGTCAAGATCGGCCGACATGTGCCCTCGCATGTTTCCTGGTGCTGCTCCACGTGGTTGAAAGAACAGACCAGCGCTGATCGTGCATCTTTCTCCCACAGGCCCATATATACGATGACATCGTCGTCTGATGGTGCAGCTTCGGCCTCAAATGTGCAGGAAACAGGTGCTGATGGCTCATATGATAGAATGGGTCGTATAGAGCGCTTACCATCGGCGCAAGAACAACTTCTTCGGACGCAACTGCAACAGCTTGGACTAGAAGCTGACGACGATGCACCTCTTCTGAACAAAGATAGGAATGCTGACATGGTGCCGCCTGTCCATCCTTGGCCTTCTAGCAATACATGGGGACATGATGCACTGGACTCGTTTGGTGCGGCACTTGCAGCTTCAGCCCGTACTTGGCCGAGCTCTGCCCCGTCACCGCCACACCCGCCACCCTTCTCTTTCCATCATCAAAGCACCGACCTGGGTCAGAACCTCCGTTTTCCCTCATCTCGTCCAAACTATATGTCTGCATCAGAGGAGGTTGAGCAGCAGCGCCAGGCGATACAGCATCAGATTGAGCAATTGCAACGGCAACATGAACAGCTTCAATTGCATCAACAAATGCTTCAGCCAGGTATGTCTTTGTCATCAGATCTGCCACAAACCCGTCATCCCGTAAGAAACATGTCCATGGAGAACAGATATCACCCTACCTCTATGAGTGGCACATGGGCCCCTATTGGAAATGAGTCAATATCCCTTCGTTCCAACTTCACGTTCCCTCCTCGCTCGCAGTCCGAATCACCTAGGCCGCCACAGCAGTCCCATGCCATGATACCTCCATCTGCCTACAATGACCGTACACCATCCTCTTTGCATACTGGGTATACTCGACAAGCATCGCAGCAGCTCACATCTGACTTGTCCCCTAAATTTTTAATGGCTGGTGGCGGTCTCATTAATCTGAACACTTTGGATCTTAGTGCAACATGGAACGAATATGATGATAAACATCCGAACTCTTCGCCTCAAGAACGTGTAGCACAGCGTCACACACGCTCAAGCAGTGCTTCGAGTGCCGCTCTCCACTCACCAGCGATGGACACTTTGCTTACTGGTCTTCCACAGGCCCAGGCACAGCTAGCTGCGCTTCGCCGGAGCCGACACCACATTGGACCTAACATGCATAATAGGTCAATGTCACATGGACGCTCAGCCAGCATAGGCTCAAATGCATCAGGAGCTCCTCGCCGTGCATTGTTTGGCAGCTACCTTCCCCAGAACAGCCTCCCTTTACTTCTACTTGCCGGTAAGCTTGTCGTTGGTGTTCTGCGTATAAACAAACGCAACCGCAGCGATGCATGGGTCACGACTGAAATCTTTGGTCAAGACATTTTTATTAGTGGTTCAAAAGACCGGAATCGTGCACTAGAAGGTGACATTGTTGCTGTCGAACTACTAAACGCGAAAGAGGTCTGGCAGACCAAGCGCGACAAGGCCGACAAGAAGAAGCGCAAAGAAGAATTTAGCCAAGGAGTGCCTGTCAGCGGTATTTCGACGCATCCTGCTGGTCGTCGAACAGACAAAGCCCGCGATGATATTGAAGTGGAAGGTGCACAGCTCAAGCTGGTAGAAGACGAGGAGGAAAGCGAAACTAGTCCCCCTCCTTTGGCTGGCCATGTGGTGGCTATTGTTGAACGCATGCCTGGTCAAATTTTCCCAGGTACACTAGCACTTTTGCGCCCAAGCAGTGCTGCGACAAAAGAAAAACAACAAGCTGAGCGTGGAGAATATGATAGTACTCCGATCGGTGCGGCTGGTTTAACACGTCCCAAAATTATTTGGTTCCGTCCGTCCGACAAGCGCGTGCCACTAATTGCTATTCCATCCGACCAAGCGCCTGAAGACTTTTGGGATGAAAAGAAGCAAGAAAGTTTCGCTCATTGCTTGTTTTTTGCCTGCATTAAGCGTTGGCCTATTACTTCGTTGCATCCGTTCGGCTCACTTGTCGACCGTGTCGGCCCGATTGGGTCATTAGATGCAGAATCACAAGCACTGCTGCGCTCTTACTGTCATGATATTGTTACACCATTTTCTGACATGGCACTCCGGAATGTGCCAACAATTGAATCATGGAGCATTCCTGATAATGAATATGCAGCACGCCGCTCTTTTTCTGCTTTTACTCTGAACGGTCGTGGGCCACGTCAGGTGGCATTCTCGGTGGATCTGCACGGCTCTAACTCCTTTACTATCGGCGTGCATGTGGCAGACATCACTTACTTTTTACAAGCCAACAGTGCTTTGGACCGCGAAGCACGTCGCCGTGGTGCGTCCGTGCACCTTGTACAGGAGTCTTTCGAAATGCTGCCACCTGATCTTTTAAGAATCGCGGCACTCCATGTGAATTCTGACGCACTGGCCAAGTCTGTGGTCTTCACATTACAATCGGATCGTGTCGTCGACATTTGGATTGGCCGTTCGATTGTGCATGTCAAGCATATGACATCTCATGCAGAGCTCGACCGCGTATTACTGGGAGAAGCCACGTCGTTCCCGGTGGCGCCTGATGCGCTTCGTGCTGTTTTGGACAAAGCTCAGCAATTGCGGCTTGAGCGCTTGGCACGCGGTGGTTTGAGTCTTCCGCGCACATGGCTCGAGTTTGACTTGGATGCCAAGCAGCGCCCTACGGATGTCCATTGCTGCACAGATGCAGAATCGCTTTCACATTTGTTGGTGGATGAGTTTTGTGTTCGAGCCAACACAGCCGTGGCGCACCGCTTAGCCGCCGCGCTCGAGGATAATGCGCTGCTCGAGCGACAAGATGTTCCGACCGAAAGAGCTTGGAATTCACTTGCAAGAGGTCTCCAAGCATTGGGACTACCAACCGAGTCCCTGTCATCGATGACGTTGGCATCCGCACTGAACATTTTGCCTGCCTCTTCTCGGCCAGTGGCTAATGCTCTTACTCAGAAAGCCTTGTCTGACTCAAAACTCTATACGCCGGCATTGGTCGATGCGACCAAGTTTATGCACTACGCCATCGGTGAGCCTGTGTATACACAGTTCGTGTCTCCACTCCAGCGGTATTCAGATGTATGTGTCCACCGCCAGCTCGATATGGTGCTGGATGGCACGTTACACGCAGAGCACCAAGGCACCGACACACTTTCCAAACTCGCGCATCAATGTACCGTGAAGAATCGTGCTGCTTGTGCTGCTGAGATGCAGAGTGCTCACTTGTACTTGTGTCAATGGCTCAAAGACACGAGTGAGCTGAGACCAGGCGAATTGGAAGCACGACGCGCTTTGGTCATGTCTGTCAATGCTTCATCTATGGATATACTTGTCCCGTCATTCACTCTCGAAAAACGTGTGCATCTTGATTGTCTCCCCGTGGAAAATATTCATTGGGACCCTGCGACCTACTCTGTCACGTTGACATGGCTGAGCGGAGTCGATTCTATGGCTTGGCTTGGTGAGGCAATCGATGATGTGCAATGTACCAAGTTGTCCAGCACCCGAAAAGAGACACGAAACACGAATGCTCCCTCTCCCAAAGCTATCTCATCACGGCAACAACGCATTACGTCGATGACAGAGCTGGATGTGTACGTTCTGTCCGACATGGAAAAGAGTCCACCGATCATCAAGGTGGTAGTATTGAACCCATGTGCTTAATACGCACACTTGTTTATGACGTTCTTCTTTCATTCCTATGCTGGTCATAGCTATGACTCGAGTACACAGAAAAAAATACGGCGAACTACGCGATAATGATGCCGCCCTTTTGCAGGGCTTCATTCAGCTGCAGCTGTGCTTCATTAGGCATGCGTTGAAGAAGCGGGTTCAGTGAACCCGGGCGACGAGCATTCATGCCAGCTAGCTGACGTAGCAAGTAAGCCCACAAATCAGAGCCTGCCCACGCCACTGTATTTGGCGACGAAGCGTCACGAATAGAGCCTGCTGCCGCTAGTTGCGAAAAGCTGGCCTGGAAGCCTTGTTCATCTAGCTCAGCATCTTCATCCACTGCCTCATCTGCAGCAGGTGTGCTCTGCGACAAGAGCGGCAGTATATTCGTCATGAGCACAGGCCATGCAGCAGAATATGTCGATGCCATGATGTCACTGTCTGTGAGCAGACGAATGAGACCTGCTGCGGTGTCGAAACGCTGCTTGGCCGTGAGCTTGGTCAGGTCTGGCGCCACTACATTCTCAACAAGCTGACCAAACAGACCACCTTGCACTGTGTCGAACGCCTGGATGACCAATTCTGGGTAGCCTGGCTTTTGAGTACCGCAGAAGCATCCAAAGAAGTAGGCAAACTGCTGCGAGAACTTTTCCGTTTTGCTTGACTGTAGGCGGACAAGCATAAGCGTCAATATAGGCTGCATATACGGTGACAGCACTTCCGACGGCAAGTGAGTCAGCATGGCGCGCAGCAAGTCGAATCCAAATGTGTCGTTTAAGCGACTGGAGATCAATTTCTGGTAAATACCAAGACACGACTCAATGTGACCATTTTGCACGAGGTACATAGGTGCTTGCAACAAGTAAGCCTTGATGAGGCGCACAAGGGCTGGGACGTGGCTCTTCTTTTCCCATAAAGCAGGCATAAGCAGTGGCGGAAGAAGTGAGGCGTATGCATTGGGCAAGGCACGCTCGGTGCTCAGTGCTGCATGAGCTTCTAAAAGTTGTGCGAGAATTTGAAAGACGTAGGGGATGTATTCAGCTACGTCGCCTTGCAGGATATCAGTGCAAACTGGGAACAATCGTTCTTCCATGGTGGCAAGTTGAGCCAACGTCGAAGATCCTGCGAGCCTGACAAGCGCTGATACGGACTCGAACAAGAATTGCGTAAAGCGTGGGTTACTCGGGTTTCGGCTCGTCAACTGTACGATAGAAGCGAGGTGTGAGAGCACTTCGCCAGAATAAGGTTCTACCGCGTTTTTGGAAGTAAGTAGCACGCGCATCACACACTTCATGACATGGTCATTTTCCGCGACTTTTTCAGGAGTTTCGTGTTGTTCAACGGTGGCGAAAAGAGCCTCTAGCATCCGTTGGCTCAACGGGGCAATGTCACTAGAGACCATAAGCCGTTGGCCATGCGTACGGATGAATAGAATACGTTCAATTGAAATGGCGGCATAAGTGCATGTCACGTAATTGCTAGAGCTCAGGTGGTGCACCAGCAGTGGTAGTACTGACAAAAGCTGTTCCTTGGTAAGTTGATTGCGGAATGTGTAGAGGTACTTGATGGCATCCACTTGAAGAATGGGTTGGGCCCTTGCGATGGAATTGTCAGGTTGCAGGTCCTCAAGGACGTGCTCAGAGAAGAATTGGACCACGTCTACCAGCGCATTAGTCGAAGATACACCATGTTGCATGGTCGAACTCTGCGCTGCAATCGAGGTCAACAGATAGATCGCAGCATCTTTTCGCTTCCAGTTTTGAGCAGGGCTCGCTTGGTACTCTGCAAGATACATTTGGATGTGCCGCGAGCAGATCGTTGTTATTTGGGTGGAAAACTGCTCAAGCAACGCACGTACAAACTCACACGCTGCTCGGCGTCGCGTGTCAATTTCAATGCTTTGTTCAAGATCGCGACGAATGTATTCCATAGGATTATCTTCAAAGATCTCTTCATCAATATCACGCAACTGAATGTTAGGCAAGATAATGGCCGTGCAGAACTGCTCCAATGTGGAATCAGATTGGAACAGCTCGCGCTGGTTACCCATACGAACGACAGCAGACAAGAATCCAATTGCCTTGCTCACAATCACATCATACTTTTCCGATGGACCGTACGTGCTCAGCATGTCCCAAACCGCTTGAACATACTCTGGAAGCTGTGGCAGTACGTCTAGGTATCGCTTGGCATACAGCTCAAAAATTTCACATACGCTGCTGCGAATTTTGACAAGTGGACTGGGTGCCACGTCCTCTTCATCGCCAATCAGCTCAGGGCGACTAAAAGATAACAGGCTTGTGAACATAGGAGAAAGCATTGGTATAGCATCTTCAAACTGAGGCGGGAGATCCTGCGCTGAAAGGTCGTAGAAAAGTTGCAAAAGCAACATGAGACATAGCGCTAATGGTTGCATGGTCATTGATGGTGTGGATGGGTCCAGCAACATACCATGCATACGTTGCAGTAATTCAAGCAGAGGGTTGGCCATCTTTCCAAGCACCAAATTGATCTCGGAGTACAATGCATCCGAGCGGAATTGGCTGCGCCATTGCTTAAAAATAGCATGTGATGTAGCAAGGACTGACAACAAGACGTGGTGATTATCGGTGGAAAGTTGGGATACGAGTTCATCAATCAAAGCAGGCCATGCTTCAGGGAAATCGCTCGAAGCCACTAACGCAATGCTTTCATTCATCTGCGACAGGATCGCTTGACTAGGGGTTGGAGCGCTAGCTAGTGACACGAGCACAGGCACAAGTTGCTGTCGAATTGTCTGTTTTTCATCGTCGCTTATAGCACTGAAGACAGGGTCCTCTGTTTCCGCATCAACATTCCATCTAGTCTTGCATAAGTTCTTAAATTGAATGGCAGAAGCGAGGCGGATGGCCGTGGACGTTGACTCTGACTGAACAAGAGCAAGCAGTAGAAAGCCAAAGCCAGGTTGGGCCTGCAGTTGCCCAATCTGATCCTCAGCTGGCTTACGCTGCTCAGGATTCAGCGTCTGCTGAAAAAGAGAGGCTAGCGACGCTAGTTGATTCGGGTCCGTGGGATCCATGCGAGCACTCTAAGTACTTGTGTCGTCAGTCGAGGCGCGAAACAAAAATCGATTGTCGATTTGACCGGCAGTGGCCGATCAGCCACTGAGCCCCTGACATACGTGGAAAATACCAACACGCGTCTGGCCACGTCGTATCACGTGCAATTGACCTCCACTGGGTCGTGCGTAATCGAATCTCCATGAGTGCGAAGCGCGAGTGTTGCAGTGACTCGATAGCGTCGAACGTGGACGGACCCTGCAGCTTCCAAGCATGACAGCGGCGTCGTCGCAAGTATCATCAAAAGATGTAAAATGGATTGTCCAAAAGTATGGAGGAACCAGCATCGGTAAGTTTCTCCCTACTATCGTGGACTCCATTACCCCATCGTATCTCAAGACAAACCGTGTGGTCATAGTGTGTTCGGCGCGGTCAGGCAAGACTAAAGCACTTGGCACTACTAACCTATTGCTTCAGGCATGTAATGAGGCAATGCGGTCAATTCAAGGAAGCAATACCCTGGACTCGTCACGCTCTTCCTTATCGTCGTCTTTCCAGGCAGACAGCATGGGGCCTTTGTCGTCTCTCCAAGTGGGTCTGTCGCGCCCCGAATTCGTGCCAGAGTTCCAAGCAACAGTAGAAAGAATCAAAGAAGATCATTTTGAAGCCGCAAGAGAATCAGTCCGGAATACACGACTGCGACAGCAACTGGAACAGGATATTGCAGATGATTGTATGTGCCTCAATCAGTTTTTACAGGCTGCTATGATTTTACATGAGGTATCTCCACGATCGCGCGATGTTATTATGGGAATGGGTGAGCGTCTAGCGTGCCGCCTAGTTGTGGCAACGCTCTTAGATCGCGGCATTCAGGCGGAGCTCGTGACGCTCGAGTCGATTGTCGATGAACTAGATGAGGAAATCATGCGGCCTCCGTCCTTGGCGTATGAAGCATCAAACTACCTCGAACAGGCCTTTTATGACCGACTTTCAACAGTGCTTGCTGAACGTATCCTTAAATGCGAGGGCGTGCCTGTTGTTACGGGCTACTTTGGCAATGTGCCTGGCTCGCTTCTAAGTCAGGTCGGTCGTGGATATACGGATCTGTGCGCTGCACTGTGTGCTGTGGGTCTAAAAGCCAGTGAGCTCCAAATCTGGAAGGAAGTAGATGGCGTGTTCACCGCTGATCCGCGCAAAGTGCCAACCGCTCGTCTTGTGCCTGCCATCACACCGGAAGAAGCAGCTGAGTTGACGTACTATGGTAGCGAGGTCATTCATCCGTTTACAATGGAGCAAGCCATTAAAAAGTCTGTACCTATTCGCATCAAAAATGTCGACAATCCCACGGGTTGTGGTACCGTGATTTTCCCCGATCACATTACGCCCTCGGTGGACGATGATATCAAGCACGATCCTTTCATGGATGGACATGTGGAACAGCCAGAGCCACCACTTAGCGGTATTTCCACACCTGTTCACCGTTCGCAAAAAGTGGTTCGCAAGATGCCAACCGCGGTCACAATCAAGGACAACATTCTCGTGCTCAACGTGCACAGCAACCGCAAGACGATTAGTCACGGCTTTTTTGCCGGTATTTTTGGCACACTTAACCGCTATGGCGTGGTGGTAGATCTGATCTCTACGTCGGAGGTGCACGTGTCGATGGCCATGACAGCCGAACTTCGGCCTCGTACGCTTGAGCGGCTGAGCGCCGAGCTAGAACACATCGGCACTGTGAGCATTTTGCGCAATATGGTGATCTTGAGTCTTGTTGGCAAGGAAATGCGGCAAATGGTGGGTGTGGCCGGCAGCATGTTTAGCACTCTGGCCGAGGGTAACGTGAACATCGAAATGATCAGTCAAGGTGCCAATGAAATTAATATTTCCTGTGTGATTCATGAAAAATCGGCACTGAAGGTACGTATGTCGTGACTAACAATGTCCAGGCACTCAATTTGATTCACTACTCGATTCTAGAAGGATCGCCAAAGCCGTGTAGCATGGAAGGTGGCACCTTTGGGCGTTCATTTTTCTAGACTAGGCCTCATCGGGACTGGGTGGAATGCGGATCAGCAGCTTGCCTGTAGTAGTACGGCTCATGAGCTCTTGTTGGGCTTGCTGGACGCCTTCGGCGCTGAGCAAGTACTCGCGCCACACATTGGCGTGGACCTTGTCGCTGACCAGCAAGTCTAATAGAATGCCACTGAAATGCTCGTATTCTTCCTGTGTATTGAGGTAGCCATAGAGCGCAAAGCACATAAACCTGATATTTTTTGGCCTCAAAAGGTGCACTGGCAGGGGATCGGGCGCGCCACTCGACTCACCAAATAGAATCAGTGATCCATGCTGAGCCAGCACCTCGAGGCTCTGGTCTAAAGTCGACTTGCCCACCGAGTCATATACAACGTTTACACCTTTGCCACTTGTCACTTCATTCACGCGACCAACGATATCATCTTTGTACAACAATACATGATCAGCGCCCAGCGTTTTGGCACGCTCAGCCTTCTCGGTCGTCGACGTGGTTCCGATAACATGCGCACCAAGCGCCTTAGCCACCTGAACAAGCATCAATCCGGTGCCTCCAGCCGCTGCATGTACCAGAACATAGTCTCCACGCTTGATCTGGTATGCGGCATGCGTGAGAGTCACGGCTGTCAGACCTTGGAGCCAGGCGGCAACGGCCGTGCGCGTATCCAGCTCTTTGGGCAATTTGGTGACCTTGGAGCGCGGAGCGACGACACGCTCGGCGAAGGAAGATCCTACTAATGCAACGACGTAATCGCCTGGTTGAATATCTTTTACGCTTTCGCCGACCCGAGCCACTTTTCCACCGCATTCCTGGCCCAGCGTGAATGGGAGTTGAACGTGAAAATGACCCGAACGGAAGTATGTATCAATGCAATTGACACCGGCGATTTCCGGCTTAATTAGGACATCTTCAGATCCAATCTCTTTGGGAGCAGAGACAGTGTCGCATTGAATGACAGAAAGGTCTCCTGTTTGGTGAATTCGAATGGCCTTCATGGTGCTGGAACAGAGGGTCTTCAGGGGCTCCCATTTTCTCCACACATCCCACGCGCCACGCTGTTCGTTGGGCCCATGGCATCCAAGGCAGCGTCGCACTCTTTGGAGGAGTGGTTCTCAGATTACGCGCCGCTGACAGATGCTCAAAGACTTTCAGTGAGCGAGCTAAGTGCGTTCATCTCTGACGACGCTGAATCGTTCGCAGCGAACACGATTGCCCACGACGACGCGGACTTGGAGCCAGATAGCACGCCCCAGTCAAGCTTGTTCTGTTGGATGGCTTCCAAGGCCCGGGGTAGAGAGCTGGCATCTCGCACAAACTACGAGCCTATGATAGAAGCATTGCGCACGAGTATGAAGGAAGTGGGGGCTTTAATGGATGGTGTGTGCAAGGCACAAAATTGCATGTCGCAGCTGCGTGCTGGTCTGGCCTACGTGCAAGATAACTCGTCAGAGCTCATGAAACATGCAAGCACAATGGTACAGGAACAAACCAATTTAGAGCATTTGCATGAGCAGATCATGCAGCGCCTACAGGACTTTTCCGTCCTGTCGCAAACTGCACCGATGCTGTCTGACACAGCCGACATCCAGTCGCCGGAATTTTTTGGGGCAGTAGAGCACCTTTGCCTTGCTTTACAGTCCATGGATGCCCACATGCATTATAAGGATGCACATGTATACCGTATCCGCATTGAAAACGCATTCGTGCGTGCTATGACACTCGTGAAATTGGCTTTCCAACGAGCAGGCACCAAGCTCGTGCAAGATGCGCCCTTGAACGAAATTGATGCGAGGGATCCTTCGTCTCAAGATGTTCAGCGCGTGATGTATGCCCCGTTTCATGTATTGCACGAAAAGTTCCACGTGCACCTTGAGACACTGGCCCAGCAGGCACCGTCCAGTGAGGATGTACGTGAGATGCAGCGTGAATATGATCAGTTGTGGATGCAGTGGCGCGTATCTCTGGTACACGAGTATTTTTCCCGAACTCTGAATCAACTGCAGGATGTCGATGCTCTACTGCAACGACTCGAATGCGCCGTGGATGTGGCTCAAGCATTGTATGTGTATGAAAAGAAGTTGTACTTGTACGTATTTTCTCGGAAAACGACCGAGGCTGTGTCACATATTATGGAAAATACGGGCGAGCAGCTTGCAAGATGGTTGTCTTCTCGTATAAATGCTTCATCGACCATGGATGAGCTCATGCATTTGTGCACTACCACTAGAAAGTACCCAGATTCGGCTTGGTGGGAACCAGTAGTGCGAGACTTGAGTGTGCGGCTGGAAAAAAGTGCTCTTCTACAGATCAAGGACAAAGTTGCAGCGTTTAAACCATCTGCTGATGACTTGGACTATCGAGCACGTCTTAGCTTCGAGGATCAGAACCGGCACGATACATGGTATGCTCCCGTGCAGATGGTCTACGATATGTTGCATCTACTTCACGCACACATGTCGCCAAAAAATTTCATACATGTGTCTCTCCGAGCTATTGAAGCTTCTGAAGTCAAGGTACAAGAAGCATCGCACAGCATGCAGGACGGAAAGTTTGGAGGAGATGATGGTGATGTATTGGATGCTCTGCTGTTCGCATGGCGGCATTATTCTGTGCTCCGTGAGCTTCTGTCTTTAGCAGAAAAACGGTGCGAATCTAAGACGTCCTTTTCAACGGGTTTGTCATTAGCGATGCAATCGGTATGGACAGTGGCAAGCGTAGCTACGGTCTCAAGCGACTTTGACGCCCTGCGTGATAAGTGCACGCATCTGGACATGTTGATGGAGCGTACTGTGCAAGATGCCGGCAGATTTTTGTGCGCTAGTCTGACACTGCCGCTCCAGATTTACGAGCAGCAAACAGCCAAGTCGCCAAGCAAGGGTCTTGCTGCTTGGCACACGTTCCAACAGAGTCTGGATGTGAATCTAGACCTAGCCAAAGGCAAAATCCATGCTTATGTGCCTGCAAATGATCTTCCTACGCTCATACAAGCGACTTTGACACCATTGCATACTGCATATAATGCTTTCATTACGGGCCTACCACTACTATCGGGCAGTGATCCAGACGATGTGGCCGCAGCGCAGCAGTTGCGTTCGCTGCCAACGGCAGACAAGTTGCAGGCTCAGCTTGCGCAGCGCTTCAAGTCTTTGTAGCTATGTATATCTTACAAGATTAGGGGGCTGGTTCTTCCTTGAGCATAGCCAAAGGTTTCTTGTGCGGAGGCAGGGGGGGAGAGGACGAGGCTTTACGTTTTCGCTGCACATCTTCATCGTCTTCCTCTCCTTGTTTGACATTCGTCGTGGAACGTGCAGCATGGACGACTTCTGACATACTTTTGGCTGAATATAAGCAACTAGCATGGTAATGATTGCCTTCGATGAGGACAGCGTTTCGCCATATCCATTCCTCCAAATCTTCGCTCCACTCACTTTGGAACGGCTCTTTGCAGATACGGCAGGGATGTGATGCAAGTTCAGAGCCATCAGGCACGGGCACATACGCATTAGCAATCTTGTCGCGCAGTGCTTGCTCGGATTCGGCATCCTCACCTTCCCATCCAGGCGCACCACTCGCGCCAGGCATTACATCATCAATGCCACTCCGAATCCAGCGCGATGCTGGATCGAACCATGCACGACTTTGACCACGGACTATACTTGCACGCGCACGACGGTTTTGCGTGAAATGCCAGTCCAAATGATCATCGAGACTGTGTTGTCCAGCCTCACCCTCAGGGTATCTATTGGCACATTGCCGACATGGGTGTGGCAAATGCTCCTGCATGAGGATTTCAAGTTCAGGTGCGGGCCGAGATAGGTTAACGGTAACCATGCGCAAATCCAGTGACATGATGTAATCGGTATAGGCCTTGTCTTGGCTTTGAGTGGATGGCACAGTTGTCGGGGCCGTAGTGGTAGTAGCCGAAGACGGCAGCAATCCTGCCTTCATAAGGTTCGCGATGAGCTCAGAGGCCGATGGAGCGGCAGGTGCTGATGTGGGGGCCGGCGCTGGCACCGAAGCACTCGACATTTCATCCAGTTGCTTCTGTATGTGGCCGAGCAATTCAGCGGACACATCAGAGCCATTAACTTGCTCTTTGAGCTGACGCAATACATCATTTTGCTCTCGTGCGCGGGTATTGTGCGGCTCATTGGCCAAGTCTTTTGTGCACAGTGCCATGCGCCTTTCAATGTCAGCAATCACCTGAGATTTATTAGGTGCATTGGCTGCCTTGACAGGGGCACCTTGACTGCCATACAGGGAACGCTCGATGGCCTGTTGTGATGCGTCACCCAGCATAGGTCGGCCTCCAGGTCCTGCTTCGCGCCAAGTGGCTAGGAGCTCCTCCATGCGCCGGCGAGTGGGTTGATCAACGACGCGATAAGACTCCATGAAAAGAGTGGACGCTCGCGGCGCCCACAGCTCTGTGTAGGGCGACCCAATGTTCTTGCAAATCGAGTCAAGCAGGTAAAGCGCAGGTAGCCGAAGTGGCGGTGGCGCCTAAGGTAAGTACTCGATCTACATACTCAATCGTACGTACCATCATAATATGAGCATCCACAAGCTTCGCCACGACTGTGGACATGCGGTGCACATGTTCCTGCGCGATAAGAGTAAGATTTGTGATGATGGGCTTCGAGTTGAAGGTGAGCTGGGCAAGGTGACTTTTGTACATGGACTCGAACACGGCAGGGTTCGAAAGATCCGGTGGCAGAGCTGGCATACCATAGGCGCTCACACCATTAAGCTGAGGCATGGCGGGTGCTTGCGGGTATGCCCCGTAGCTGTACGGACCAAACGCACCAGCGTACCCGTAACCCTCCGGCCGTACTTGGCCATAGCCATATGTGCGTGGATACATGGAACAAAAGTTTGACAATACACAACACAGCTAGCTATTTTACGTGTTTCAAAATGTGTCTCAAAGTGACAATTGACGAAAGTTACAACGGTGGCGCCCAACTGAGGGACACGACACCTGAGGCAACGTCAACGTCTACTCAATATGACACAGCGGACCGCGCCGCCGTCGTGTCGACCGTCGAGCTAACACGTGGTACACACGTGTCGATAAAACTATGAAAAGTTCACGTGATGCAATGTGAGACAGGCGCGCACCGTCTTACCTAGTTCCAAGCAGCAGCAGGGCTCCTCCTCCTACCCATCTCGGCGCTTGTTCCAGGTGTGTATTGCCGGCGTGCGCACGACGCAAGAGCACCTATACTAACACAACAATAGAGTAATCCGCGATGCTTACCATCTACAAGGATTTGGATCTTGAAATCCCTGCCAACGTCACGGTTGAGCTCGAGTCGCGTATCGTGAAGGTCAAGGGCCCCCGCGGTGAACTCCAGAAGGTATGTTTGTGACAATATTTAACAATGCAGAACCTCCGTCATATGGCCATGGACTTGCGTCTTGTGAAGAGCCCCAAGGGTACTAAGCTGAAGTTTGTCGTCTGGCACGCTGGCCGCAAGCACCTCGCCTGCCTTCGTACGGCGAAGGCTGCTGTGGCTAACATGATCAAGGGTGTCACACTGGGCTTCCAGTACAAGATGCGCGCCGTATACGCCCATTTCCCTATTAACCTTATTCTTGCTGGTGACAGCAAGAGCGTCGAGATCCGTAACTTCTTGGGAGAGAAGCGTGTCCGCAGGGTCGAGATGGCCGATGGCGTCACGATCAAGGACGACAAGAACCAAAAGGATCAAGTGCTTGTTGAGGGTGTATGTATTTTGCTTGTTGAATGCTTGGCTAACATATTAGAACGACATTGATGCCGTTTCGCAAAGTGCCGCCATGCTTCACGGTGTGACGCTGGTCCGGAACAAGGATATCCGCAAGTTGTATGTACAAGCTATTTTTTATGGAAACTAACCACATCAGCCTTGACGGTATCTACTGCACTGACAAGACTACCGTTGTCCAGGAGCTGTAAGCACAACCACCAAAAAGTACCCTGCCTGTGTAGAGGGTCGCATGGCACGCTGTATACAGGAATGTATCCTTGATTACTATACTGCACTATGTGGCATACATTCATAGTGATGCATGCGCATGTGATTTGAGAGGCGAAGAGTTGATGCACGACCATAGCCCAACGAGCGCCCCGTGGTGCCAAGCCGCGCCATAAGAATAAAACTCCGTGCACATACATCGTTAAGGAGGTATGAAAGCTTTTTAGTCGTGCTGCGTCCAGCATCTACAAAGGCCCTAAAGTATATATCATCCGGATATAGCCGCACCACTACAGCATTCTCATACAGGACGTAGCGTACACAAAACCTGCTCTGCCAAAAACATTATCTTCGGACAGATCCTTGGTTTAGTACAGCTACCCTGTAAAGAGATATCCAACATTTTTGTTAGCCATACATGACTAGCACATCAAGACCTTTATGGTTGGCAAGTATACATCTGCTTAAGCAGAGGCAGGCGTAGCAGTGCCCGTGCGGAAGCCGTTCTTGGCACGGCGAGGCACGGTCTTCAAGTAGCGCATGCGACCCGAGCCAGTAGTCTTCCGGCGGATAGCCTTCTGACCCCATTGGTAGTTCCGCGTCTTGGCAGATGGGTAGCCACAGGCAGCACAAGCTATCATGTGTTAGTATGCACACACTTTAAACAGACAACGTACTCTTGTGCTGACGGTGGAAGGAACGACGGTTGCAGCGACGGCACAGCGTGTGCGTCTTTGTGCTGATATAGTTAGCATCTGTCAATGAAAAAGGTGGGATGTGAGGTTGAATACACCGCCTCACACGCAAACCACCCATCTCGAGAATACATACTGTTGGCGCTTACCCATAGACGTCGTACCCTTCGTCATCTGTAATAGTGTTAGATCCTGCTCTCACACGCTAGGCAGCATCACGAGACACAGTATACAAAAAAAAATACCGCACTCCCAAACAACGCCGCAACATTTACATACCTTCGGTTACTGACACTGGATGGTGAGGAACAGAAACCTAGGCGATCTTGTGCCACTCGAAGCCTGCGGCAGCTTGCGTGACCTTCAAGAACTATATCTGTCACGTGCTTGATCGCAAAAATATGGATCGGCCGAGAATTCGCGAGGCGTTAGGCCCCGGCTGGGAGAACTGCAAAGACAGCGCGGCACTTTGTAACTCTCACCGTCAAGCCACAAGTAGCTCGTACGTATCCTGGTGGTGTGACGACGTGTATTTCGCCGTATTGCTATGATGTATGGCGCCAATACGCGAGTACTCGTCTTAGCCCGACATAATGTGAGCAGCCGCTAACCCATTCCAGATCATGGCTCCTCAGACGAAGACCAAGAAGTCCAGCCAGGACAACATCAACTCGAAGCTGCAGCTCGTCATGAAGTCGGGTAAGGTTTCGCTCGGTCTGAAGAGTGCTCTTAAAAACATGCGTAGCGGCAAGGCCAAGCTTGTGCTTATTTCGGCCAACACGCCACCTCTGCGTAAGTCCGAGATCGAGTACTACGCCATGCTTTCGAAGACGGGTGTGCACCACTACCAGGGCTCGAACATTGCTCTTGGTACGGCTGCTGGTAAGCTTTTCCGTGTTGGGTACGTATGATTTGGAGCAGGTTGAGAACATACAGCTGGCTCTTTGTATGCCTCAACCTGTATCTTCGCGTCGTACGGATATGCTAACATGTGTGCAGTGTTCTTACGGTTCTCGACGCCGGTGACAGTGACCTTCTGTCCACCATGTCGGCTTAAAAGGGCGACTGGTAATCCGCCCAATTTGCTAGGGTGTGATGCTGTTTCAGATTAGGGGACTGTGTCACGCCGAGTCGCCTGCGACACTGGTCATTTTTTATATACTCTCCCGCAGTTGACAGGCACTAGATCGCTTCATGCAATTTATTTATGATTGCTGACAATCGTATAATTGGCACCTGGGTACTGGGAAAGGTGCATACATTGATGCGCGTTCGAATTTGTGTCATTTACGTAGTGCAATTGTTAAGGGGACTATGATGAACTCTCTGGGATTGTGGATTCCATCTCTACCCTTGCAGTCTTTGGATGCTTCGCCACTGGCCGCAGCTGAGCTAGTGACATCCATGAAGCTGTGACAACTGATGCCTTCTCGTTTGTTGTGGTTGTCGTCGATACAGGACGGCCGGTTGGGCCGGCAGTCGAAGGGGCGAACCTTGACACATGTACAGGATTTTTCATGTTGACAGCGTACACGCTCGGATCCTGGGCTGTGTGCAGTGAGAGAGGCGTCAATGGCATGCTGTTATCGTCGTCGTCTTCATCGCGAGTAATTGAGCGAGAAGGCGTCGAGAAAATCGACGTTACAGATTCGTTTGAACGATTTGATTCATTCTCGTCGTCACTAGAGCAAGCTTCAACATGCATAGGTGAAGCCATCGCCTCCATAGCTTTCTTCAACTCAAGATGTTTGCGGAACCAGTCCAAAACAACTGTAGAGGCTTCAGTGTAATATGAGTAAGAATACTTCTTGATCAGAATACTAGAGAGTTCATTCAAATGATCAGCAATGAAGTTGTGAATTCGAGTCATGACATTCGTCACCAAAACGTCCAGTGGTTGTGGCTGTGGGCGTGAGTCCCGGCAGATGTGACGGGCGAAAAGCATTGCTCCGGCGGCCAGAGACGACGGTGGCAGAGTCAAAAAGCTTTCATGAAACAGAGTCACTTCCAGCAAAAACCTTGCCACGTTGTGGGTCGCAGGACTCGAAGGTGGTGCGCACGAATACTCGTAGCGTAGCCATGATTCGGCAGTGGGGTGTCCAAGCTGCCATCCAAGCGTAGAGAGCACATGGCCCTCCATTTGAGTAAATGCACTGGGATCGTACGCATTGCAGCACATCTGGCTCAGTTCCTGTACAGTTGGAACGCGATCCTTAGCATCTTCGAATTTGGCCGCAATTAGCAGTGCAGCACATCCGACCAATTGATAATGACGCTTGTAAACAATTCGCTTGGAAACATAGCGATCGACCAGATTCATCGTGAGGTATAAGGTTTCAGGACGCAAGCGGAACGACTGGTGAATTTCAATCAAAAAGTCGACAAGGTAAGGGCGCATGAACCAATGCAGCTCTGGCTGCATATTCATGAGCTCAACATTGGCCATCGTATGTTTCTCGAGCACATGCATGTATTCCAGAGCCTCCTGCTGATATTCGACTTCAAAAAGGATATTATCTGACGGGACTGGTGGTTGTCGACGAGACCTTATAGTGCCAGTCCTAGCGGGCGCCATCTGCTGGCTAGAATGAATAGGCATGAGAGTTGAATGACGTTGACGAGTCCTGCTTGCCGCTGTTGTCGTCACACCTGGTGGTATAGAAGATACATGAGCACCCGTGCTTGTACTATTAGGAGGAAGATGTTGCGTAGAAGACGCCACAGATCCTTGACTGGTCAAAGGGCGGCCATAGAAACTGTAGCGGTTTGAGTGAGAGTAGAACCTCGAGAATCCTGCAAGTCCCTGGGTCATTATTATCGTCACCACTGGTATCAAGGATTACTAGACCAGAGAGAGGGAAAGGAGTGGGTAAAGGCGGCCTAGCAAGCAGTGACAACCAGACAGGAGTGGCTATGAGCCAAGTGACGAGTTGTTTACCCCTGTTATATTACCCTTAGAGGGTGATAGAATAGACGGTGAAAGGCATGCCCTGTGCGCCTTGCTTCAGTCTGTAAGGATTGGTACGGAGGGTTTGAAGAATGCGGAGGCTTAGACGTACAAGCTAGGCAAGGAACAAGAATTGCGCATGACTGGCCGCATAGCAACGCGCACATACGTGAATGTCATTTCCTTGGGTTGTAACTTGGCTGCATGTCATGAAAAATGAATCAAATGCCAGGACGCAGGCAGGTCATATGCATATGTCCTAACCCTCCTGCATGAATCATGTAGTAAAAGTTGATACCGCATGCCATTTGTTCACTGTTTTGCCATGTGCACGCCATGAAGATGGGGACACGGCATGCAGGTATGCCACGTGCATTCGATTTTTTGAGTCGATGCTGACTTGATGAGATCGAGCAATTCGACACTTCCTGCAAGGAGGCGGAGGCGTCCTTTTTTACTAACCCGACGTGGCGGGGATCGATCTAGGCCCAAAGGTGGAGGAATGCATCACGTGGCCATCGATATCATAAATTTCAATAGCCACATGGAAAACGCATGGGAAGAGGAAGCATCCTGTCGCGTGCCACAAAATGGTGAGCTTTGTGTGTGATGGATGTGGCGATGTAGTAAAGAAGCCCAAACTGCAGCAGCATTACAACAGGTGTTTTAGCCCAGTCACTTGCCTTGATTGCAGCACTCAGTTTGGTTCACCAAAAGAAGCTCATTCCTCTTGCATGACGGAGGATGAAAAGTATCAAAAGTCGTACGTATGAACAGACTGACATGTACAGGCTCTTTAAGGGTAAAAAGAATGTGAGTATATGCACGTCTAACTGAATAGCAGAAAAACTCTCAAGCAAATCCTCAGCCTTCGCAGAAACCTGATCATCCAGTAAAGCGGGCGGCAGAAGACCCTCAAGACTCCTATGGTAAACGGGCTAAGGCTGAGATGCCCATGGAGCAAGATACCTCGAGCAAAAGTGCCTCCAAGGAGCTCTCTCCCGCATTACTCAAAGCGACCGTGGTTCACCTTGCGAAGGCGAACAAGGCTATTTCTCTGTCTGATATTATCAAGTACCTGACCAAAGAGAAAGGCATGAACAAGAAAGACGTGAAAAACTATATGCTCAAGAAGGCATGCATATACTTGGAGCAGGAGCGCTTGATCTTCGCTTAAACCATGTGTGGAGGGACAAAAATTATCGTGCTTGTACAAAAATAGTGTTTGGAAGTAGACACATCTATGGATCATGTGCAAACGTGACGGCGTGCGGACGCCAGGCGGACACGGTGCATCTCGTCGAAGAAACTCAAAGAATCGATTGAAGTATTCACCAGACCGCTTGTGCCTACTTCAAAGTCCTTCGCGAGGCGTTGATGATCCTGTCAACCTTCTCCAGCGAGACGTTCAGGATCAGTATTGGGAGTCCATTGTGAGAAAAATCCAAGAGCATGCAGATGTATATCAGGATGATGAATTAACTTTACCATGCAACAATCATGAACACGGCGTGCGGTGTCGCAACAATAGTTTGCAAGAGCTACTCCTCGGTATTCGCAAGCTGCGCGAGGGACTCGTGGCAAGCCATCGCATGGACCGCCTGACTGTTCAGGTATACGAACTTACTGTATTTCTCTCAATTCTTTGCGAAAACCAAGCACAATTGGCATCCACTGTCTCTAGGCTTGTTCAGGAAATATATCCTGCTATACCCATCGGTACGGCTATCACCGAAGTACAGCGCCTGTACATCGGACGTGCCCGCACAGCACTGAAACGATTTGAAGGGCAGACTCGAGACATGATTATGTGTGTATGGATGCTCGAACCTATTTATGCACGCCGTCCTGGACATTGGCAAGAGTACCTGGAGAGGCGCATGTACATCTTTCAACACGCGAGCGTTATACCCAATACGTCTTTGACATTTGCACATCGCGTCTTTCACGCATTGAGACGTGGAATGTATCAGGATCTGCAACAGGCATTGTGCGCGGATGAATTCGCGCCATGTATCTGGCCACGACTACTGATCCTGTCCCTCGTTCCCATGGTACGCCTACAACATGCGCGTGTGTTTCGTAAAGCATACCTCCAGGTCCCCTTATCAAAAGAGGCTGTAGCCATGATCCAGCATACCCAAAATGTAGGGTCGGTGCGCAATCAAGCGAGTGTGGAGTGGCTCGAGTCCATCATGTTATGTCAGGACCAAGAGCCGCAAGAAAAAGCTCGTGCTATCCTGTCATGTTTGGGAACGGTTCTTGGCTACGATACGTGGGATAGCACGCTCGAACACCTCGTCTCGCGCGTGCGTCACTCGGATGGGGCTTATGCGTTAGCATGGCGAGCTTAACTAGCATGTGTAAAAAACAGGTCATAGAATCGCACCGAAGGCCACGACCCACGTGGCATGACTCCATCAGCGCCACCCAAGCGGTAGCGACCTTATTCTTCTCTCGTTAACATGTCCGCTTGGGATCAGACTGTCGTAATCGGACGTAAAGCCCGCCCTGGAGGCAGTGGCGGGGGTGGTGGTCCGCGTGGCCCCACAGCACTCGAGCGTGCCAAGCAGGTTGGTGCCGTCACCGCGAACGACCGCAAGAGTATGTATGCGAGAAGCTGACAAACCTAGTTGCCGCAGGCCATAATAAGGGTCATCAGGGCACCGATCACCAGCGCATTGCCAAGCTGGATCGCTCGGATGATGTTGCGCCGCCTCCGAGGGTGCCGCCCTCTGTCGGCAAGATTATTGGACAGACGCGCCAGGCCAAGTCCATGACACAAAAGGACTTGGCTGTGCGCATTAACGAAAAGCCTTCGGTCATCCAGGAGTATGAGAGTGGCAAGGCCATTCCTCATGCCCAGATTCTCAGCAAAATGGAGCGCGTTCTTGGCGTCAAGCTGCGCGGTAAGGACATTGGCAACCCTGTACGTGTGCATGCGTGGCGACTAACCCTGGCAGTTGGGCGGCCCCAAAAAGTAAAGGAGCATGTAGTTCACCCCTATGGTATTTGTTCGTTTGTATGCTTTGCCTTTGGTGATGATACATAGATCTCCGGCTCTTGGCAATCAGAGTCGTGAAACGCGTCCATCGTAGCCACGGGCGACAGGACCAGGGGTATAGCAGCGGCCCTCGAGGTGTCCGATAGCGGTGGGGTATCCATACTGAGCTTCCGGCTATCAAGCGGAGTGGGCTCATTCGATTCAGTGCCGTCCAAAGTAGACGTGCTGCTATGCCGTGAACCAGCGCGCTTGAATTTGGACACGGCGCACGCTACAGCAAACATGCTGGATATGCGAAAGACAGCATCGTGTAAGTCTTCCTCCGTGACCTGATCAATAGCTTTGTCGTCTGTCAAAGTCAGAGGCGGCATGGGATCCCGGCCGTGATCTGTGACCCATGGATGCTTAAACATGTCCGGCACGCTGATGCGATTAGGCTCCGCCTTGTCCAGCATGGAACGGAGCAGATCTTGGCAAGCGGGACTGGCGCGGCAGTCCTTTAAACAGAGCTGGTCGTGCTGAATGGCTTCGTAGAGTTCGAATAAGTCGCCGCGATAGAACGGGAGGCGGCCCATTAGTAGTGCATATAAGGTGATGCCCAATGCCCAGACGTCGTCTGAATACCCATGAGACTCGACGGCGCCGATATGGCACAGTTCAGGGCTCATAAAGGCGGGTGTGCCGACGGACTGGTGGACTAGATCGCTGCCAGACTCCCAGATCATCTTCGAGACGCCAAAGTCTGAAATCTTGCACACGAGTTCGTTTGACATGAGGATATTGTCAGGCTTGATGTCGCGATGCATGATTCCGTTGGCGTGCATATACTCTACGCCACTGAGGATCTGGCGGAAGTAGAGGCGGGCCCTGTCTTCCGCGAGTCGCTCGCCCTGTCGACCTGGCTCAATGTGACACAATGGTCCGCCTGCGCAGTATTCAAAAACAAGGAAGAGCTTGTCGTTCTCTGGATCGTCCAAAGCTTCGTAGAGTTGCACGACGTGCGGGTGAGACATCTTTTTAAGGATGGCCACCTCAGTCCGCACAAGGTAGAGCGGATCCTCTGCATCCATCGCCCGCATATTTCGTCTCATATGCAGCGGCAGATCATGGTGCCTCTTTTTCCGTAGACGGCGCTTGTCAAACTCTTTGATCGCGACAAGTTGGAGTTGTCCCTCTTCGTTCGTAAATTCACCCAAGTGCACCGTGGCGAACGTTCCATGTCCCAGGCACCGAAGAAAGCGGTACTGGTTGATTTTGCGCGAGCCATCGCTCAGCTGAACGGACATGGCATGCAGTGACTCGCGGACCTGCCGCAGGCCACTGCTGCTGCTACTGTGCCGTCTATGGTGCGACACTTTACGGGGTGTCGTCGGTGTTGATGGCACCAATGACACGGGCGGTGGTGACAACGAGCGGCGCACCGCGGAATCTGGTTCCTCCCGCTTTCCGTGCGGTATCGACGCCACAGGCATGCTCAATGGGGCGCAAATCCGGGCGGGTGAAATGGCCCCGGAGTGACTGCCATGTGAATTTTCGGTGGGGGCTTACGAATTCCCCCGACGCGCATGGCTGCAGCACAGCGCCTCGTGCGGCAGGCCCAGCAGTTGCGCAGTGCACAGCTCCAGACATGCGTGAGCACGTCGCCGAGCACACGCATGATCGTAGCGACGGCGTCCGAGCTCTCGCGGGACATGCATGAGCGCATTTTTGCGATCCTCGAGGCGAATATGCGCGGCATGTACGAGGGATTGGATGGATGGGACGCCTCCTTCAAGCGCATGGAGCTCCATCACCCCAAGTCACGATACCTGTTGGCCCTGCATGGCGACGATGTGCATCACCGCCGGTCACGGCGCATGCATGGCCGTGCGCGCGGCCCCGTTCTCCAGGGCTTCGTGATGTGGCGCTACGATACAGACGACACGACGCCTGATGACCCTTTTTCTGAAGGCACCGTGGCTCCTGTCGCATACTGGTACGTGACAAAAGGCTCACCTTCAGCTACGAGCTGCAGGTAGCAGACGCGTGGCAAGGCCGAGGTATTGGAGCACACCTGCTCCAGACGCTCGAGCGCCTCGCATGGCATGCCCACATGCGCAAAACCATGCTCACAGTCTTTTACATCAACCAGCGTGCAAGATCCTTTTATGCATCTCATGGGTACGTCACGGACGCCACGTCGCCATCAAACGACGACGGAGAACGTCATCACTACGTGATCCTGTGCAAGCCACATCCCGACTTAGTCGACAAACACGTCGAACTACGACAGAGGGCTGAGAATTCTGAGGCGTGAGTCAATAAGGTACGTACTTAAGAAGGTTGGGGCGCGGCTGGCTGCTCATAAAGCCGACGTAGATCACGAATGGGACCCAGCCATAGTGCACGATGGTCTTGGTAATATCGACTAGACGGACGATCCGCTCCTGTACGGTCAGGCCACCCCATGCTGCTTACCTTTGTGTCCTCCGAAAGCGCCATCTTGGGAGTGGAAATGGGGTGACGGTGCGAGGGAAGCGAACGAGACGCTTACCGCAGCCAAACTCCACGTGGCTAGGATCGGAAGAGGGCCAGTCGACCACGATCTTTTTTCTTGACAACGGCAATGACGGCAGGCCTAGATACATTTGCCGCTCCGTCGGCTCTGCATCTCAACTTCCCACCAGCGGCTTCGGGCGTCTTTCACTCGCGCTCCATCGCATGCGTTAAAGTGCACCCCGTATGTATTTATTTTGCTGACGCTTAGGTGGCTCTGTTTTCGATCCTCGATCACTTTTTGCGTCGCGACGCGTCGCAGCCTCGCGTCGTGGGCACACTGCTTGGTACACGCAGCGAATCAGAGGTCGAAATCCGCAACGCATTTGCCGTGCCGCATAGCGAAAGCCAGGACCCATGGCAGATCCATCTTGACGCAGAGCACCACCGCCGAATGCTCGACTTGCACCTCCGTGTGCGTCCAGAGGAAGTCGTCATTGGATGGTATTCGACCAATACGGAGCTGAACTCGAACAGTGCACTAATTCAGGACCACTACTCGCGTGAAACGGCGCCGCACCAAGCAATTCATCTCACGCTTAATACCAATGTGGCGGACGAATTCCAAGGTCTCGGTGTGCAGTGCTACGTAAGTTCGCTGCTCGGTGCGACAGTCAAGCCAGAAGATTGCGCATTTCTCTCGCTCCCTACCAAGTTGCTGTCTTCGACGCCCGAACAAACGGCTCTGCGGCATTTGTCCTCGTCCTCTTCACAAAACCTCACAGACCTCGATGCCCTCAGGGCATCGTTGCAGGAAGTGCACGCCAAGCTCGATCGTGTGCTCACATACGTCCGCCAGGTGCTTGCTGGAGAGATCGAGGGCGATAAGGCCGTGGGCCGCTACTTGAGCGACACGATTGGTGTCGTGCCTGCCGGCCTCGACGAGCCGGTGCTCGAGTCACTCTTCCAGACACATCTGCAGGATGTATTCATGGTCTCCTACTTGTCCAAGATCGTGAGTACACAGGCCGAGATGTCATCACGTCTTTCACTCCTCACATAAAAAGCTCTCTCTCGTAGGGTCTCTATGTTCATGATTCCTCGCCCACAGGCGGATCGTCTCGCCGCACAAATGCGGCGAAAAACTTGTCGCCTTCATTGCGTTCCACTTTGCGTCCCTCTTCCGTGCTGTACATCACAGCATCTACGCAAGGATCTTGTTTTAGCGCGTCATCAGGAATGCGCTCAAATAGAGGAAAGTCTGTAAGATGCTTGACCATCCATTCATGCAGATCGCGCACATCTGTGACAGTGTATACAATACCTCCAGGTCGCAAGACATAGGCATACTCAGCTAACAGCGTGGGCGAAATAATGCGTGCCTTGTGCTTCCGTGCCTTGAAATGCGGGTCGGGAAACAAGAAAAAGATCTTGGTGAGCTGTCCCTGCTCAAAAAAGTTGGGCAAAAACTTCATAGCATTGGTGCGTATAACACCAATGTTTTGGTAGCCGCCAGCCACATGGCCCGCCTGCTTTACAAGGTACTCATTGTGGCGACGCTCTTCAGAATCTTCGTCCTGAGCGTCTGCCGCAGGCTGCACCTCCGCCTCGAGCTCTAGCTTGCCTTCTTCACTCATTATTTTTGCTTGTTTGTGTGCCAAACGCAGAGCATGAATCTTGTCGTGCACATACTGTGTCACTTGCGCGCGAATTTCCATACCCAGCATAAGCGTATCGGGGAAAAGAGGCGCTAGACGCATAAGCAGGCCACCAAAGCCACAACCTACATCCGCGAATTCGACCTTTTTCTGAACAGGTGCATCCCGCGCACACATCTCGGGAAAGTGGATCGACCAGTCCATGTCGCTCGGCTGCGCTGGGTACATCAACGAGTGGTCAGAGAATGGGTTGGCGTGCGCACGCTGCCTATACCATCGCTTCTGGGGAATGACGACACGCCCTGAAATTACATTTGGATGCGTCGCCTCTTGCTGACGCAGCACACTTGGTGATGCGTCGCGTCCACTGCGCTTGCGCTTACCCATAAGACACGATCGTAGTAGGTGTCTCGCAGATGGCAGGGCAGCGTGCATGCTTGTCGGCCGAGACATCTCTTGTCCACCGCTCAGGCGGCGGTTAGACGCTCGTTCAAGACCGCCGACATGAGCTTGAACCTGACGCCGGAGAGCACGGCTGGTACGTAAAACCCTTTAAGCTTATGCCACAGCTACAAGGCAGAAGAACGAAGAATCTATTCGAGAAGAATGGATTAAGGTCATGCAGGTCCGTCTCGTGCATGACGAACTGCAAAAGTGTCACCGTGCCGAGGGTGAAAACCACTACCAGGTGTGCGGTCCGATCGCCAGAGTGTACAAGGACCTGCTCAAGGAAGCCAAGGCACGTTCAACGAAGCTAACACGTACAGGTCAAGGGCTACCGCTCGATTGATGCATAGACACATACTATCCAGATCAACGCTTTCTATGATACATGCAACGGTTAGCGCACAGCTACGATTGTTCAATGTCACGCTGAAAATCCAATAGTTCCTTTTCCTTCAGCTTGTACTGCTTGACAAGCTCAAGCAGTACCTTGGTGAGCTGGTGTGAGGTTGTGAGTTGTACGTACACCGTCCATGGTCGTTTGGAGTGTGCTAAGCACATCTTTGACCGTGCGTTCCACAAGTACACCACCAACGAGACGGAAGCATGTGCGTTCTGGTTCACGCTCGTATACTTCTGCTAGCGTTTTGACAACAAGGCTGGCGTTAGTCTTTAGAACATACCGATGCTCGTCCGCGTCGCTCTCAATCTCGCCAATTTTTTCGACTATCGTTTGCAATTCGTTGCGTCGCTGCTGTATCTTGGCAGTTTTTTCTAATCAACGTAAGTGCACACAGCATACCACCATCAATCCCACCTGGAGCCGACATGCTCGACGTGTTCCTCAGCCAGATTGCGCGCTGGAGGCGCTTTGTGAGGCCTTTGCATAAATCCCAGATTGGAGGCCGCGCGTCGCATGGAGCCGATCGACTTGAAACAACGCAGCCCCCACCACTTGACCACTAGAGCCAATATGGCGGCCCCATTAACGTCTGTGGCCGGTATGATGGCCCTCCTAGATGAAAAAGACGTCAAGTTGCAGGAGTATGCACTGCAGAAGCTCAACACGCTTGTGGACCGTTTTTGGGCCGAGCTGGCTGATTCGCTGGCACGTTTGGAAGAACTGTATGAAGACGAGTCTTTCCAACAACGACACCTAGCAGCACTAGTCGTTTCCAAGATTTACTTTTATCTCGGAGAGTTTGATGAGGCTCTAAGCTTTGCGCTAGGGGCCGAGTCTTTATTCGACGTGGACCAGCGCAACGAATACGTTGAAACTTTGGTGTCCAAGGCGATTGATCAGTACGTGGCGCAGCGCAGCACACCTGGTTCGCCTGAAATAAACGCCAACATCACTTCTATCATCAACAAAATGATCACACGGTGCATTGAAGACCGCCAATACCACCAAGTTTTGGGTATAGCCCTCGAGGCTCAACGCCTCGATGTGATCGAACATGTGTTTAGCACGACGCAAGACAAGACATTGCTCACATATGTTCTGGAGATGGCCATGGGCGTTGTGAATGCAGTAGAGGTGCGTCGTCAGGTGCTGCAATTGCTAGTGAAGCTCTTCCTATCCCTGAACGAACCCGACTACTTTTCGACGGCTCAGTGCTACGTGTACTTGAACGAGCCACAGCCGACATCAGAACTGCTGCGCACGCTGCTCCAGCGCTCTGATAAGGATGAACGTGCTGTGCTTGTTGCATACCAAACCGCGTTCGACCTTGTCGAGAGCGCGACGCAAGACTTTTTGCATCATGTTCGCTCTGAGCTAGAAAAGATGAAGTTTGACCAAGAAGCTCCAAAGCAGCAAGTCATTTCGATCTTGAGTGGTACAGAGACCATTCGCTTGTATCGGGACTTTTTACACGACGCAAACAACGCAGATTTGATGATTCTCAAAAACACCAAGGATGCCTTGGATGCCCACTACAGTGCATACCATTCGGCTGTCAGCCTGTCCAATGCTTTCATGCTTGCAGGAACCGGCAGTGATCAATTTTTGCGCGAGAACCTCGATTGGCTTGCCAAGGCCTCCAATTGGAGTAAATTTACTGCTACGGCTGCGCTGGGTGTCTTGCATCGCGGCAGTCTGACAGAAGGCCTAGACATTCTTCGCCCCTATCTCCCGCCTGAAAACAATGCACCATCCAGCAGCGTGTACTCAGAGGGCGGAAGCTTGTTTGCCTTGGGTCTGATCCACACCAACCATGGTGAACCGATCCTTGAGCTGCTGACCAAGACACTTCGTACCAACACAGCCGAAGTTGTTCAACACGGTGCAGCGCTGGGTCTGGGTGCAGCCGGCATGGCTACCGAAAATGAAGAGGTGTACGAAGAGCTGCGTACGGTGCTTTTCTCGGACTCGGCTGTGAGCGGTGAGGCAGCTGGTTATGCGATGGGACTGGTGTACCTCGGCACAGGCTCAGCGCAGGCTACGGAAGAAATGTTACAATATGCTCAAGAGACGCAGCACGAAAAGATCATCCGTGGTCTGGCGATTGGTATTGCTCTACTGCACTATGGCCGTGAATCGGCAGCGTCGGAAACAATTGACGCCTTGCTTACTCATAAGGATGCGACACTGCGCTACGGCGGTGTGTATACCATGGCTCTTGCGTATGCTGGCACAGGACACCATGCATCAGTTAGTCGGTTGTTGCATTTGGCCGTGTCAGATGGCAGTGACGATGTACGTCGAGCCTCCGTCATTGCGATCGGTTTCCTCTTTTTCCGTTCGCCCGAACATGTCCCGGAGCTCGTGGAGTTACTGAGCGAGAGTTACAACCCGCATTTGCGCTATGGCGCGGCGATGGCCCTGGGTCTCGCTTGTGCTGGCACAGGTCTGGATTCGGCAATCGACTTGCTCGAGCCCTTGACCAAGGACACGGTTGACTACGTGCGTCAGGCTGCCTGCATGGCGCTCGCTATGATCTTGATTCAGCAAAATGAACAACTGAACCCACGTGTGCAGATAGCTCGCACAACGTTCGACAAGATTATTTCGGATCGGCACGAGGAGGCCATGGCCAAGTTCGGTGCCTCTGTTGCTCAGGGTCTGATTGATGCAGGTGGTCGAAATGCGACAATTGGACTGCGTGGTCGTGGTGGTAGTTCCAACACGTCTGCTATCGTTGGTATGGCTCTGTTTACGCAGTACTGGTACTGGTTCCCGATGGCGCACTTTGCCTCGTTAGCTTTTACGCCAACAGCCATGATCGGTGTGACTAAGTCGCTCGAGCTCCCTGCACTCGAATTTGTGTCGCACGCTCCTCCGAGCTTGTTTGCGTACCCGCCGCACCTGCAGGGTCCGAGCGAGAAGAAGCCTGAGAAGGTCGAGACGGCCGTGCTGAGTACAACGGCCAAGTCGCAAGCTCGTCAACGCTCCAAGGAGAAGAAGAAGGCGGCTGCTGATTCGATGGACACAGATGAGGCATCAAAGCCGGAGGAAGAGGAGCCTGTTCAAGACAAACCACAAGAAACAGCTAAGGAACAACCGAAAGAGGAGCACCTGCCGAATGGATCGCGAGTGACGCCCTTCCAACTGAAGTACGTGACGCTGCCACCTGAAGCGCGATACACGGCCCTGCGCCCATTGGCCAAGCAGACCCTGCACGACCTCAGTTCGGCGCGTGAATTGGATATGTCGGCTACGGCGAGTCGGGGTGGTATCTTGTTGCTGTACGACCGAGACCCATCGGCGCCATTTGTGCCTGCTAAACCCAAGCCTAAAGAGGATGAGGCCATGGACCATGAAGCAGCAGCTAAAGCTCTGGCTGCCACGTCAGACGACGACAACAATAAGGCACAGACAAGTGTGAAGCGCGACGATGACAACGAAAAGCAAGAAGCGCCGTCTACGCAAGATGTTGAGATGGACGAGCAAGCCCATTAAGTAGCAAATAGGCAAGCCAGTCGCTCAGGCAAGTCGTGATGAGTGAGATAGTGTATGACGATGCGATGTGTCCCCATCTGAATAGGGGGGTCCAAAGTGGCAGCTCGTTGACGAAGCGTCTCGCCGTCCGTACCCGCAGATGTGACATCAAAGAAAACCATATTGGTTTCGACAGGCAAGGTAATTGTGACGCCGCAGTCCTGCAGTCGTGCGGCGACGCGGCGCGCGAGTGAATGTGTCTGACGCAGGCGTGGCATGTTTTCATGCAGTGCAGCATGTGCTGCTGCAGCTAGGACTCCTGTCTGACGCATCGTGCCGCCGAACAATTTTCGGTGCAGACGCACAGCAAACAAAGTATCTGAAGGACCCACGAGGATAGAGCCAACGGGGGCTCCGATTCCCTTACTGAGGCATAAACTGACCGTATCAAAAGGTCGGCAAAGGTCGGCGAGAGAAATGCCGGTCTCGGCCCAAGCATTCCACAGCCGTGCGCCATCAAGATGCATGATTATACCGCGTTCGTGCGCAAAGGCACTGATCCGTTCAATTTCAGATTGCGGAAATATAGTACCTTGTAAAGTGTTTTCAAGCGAAATGACACGCACATGTGTGGGCAAGTACGGGTCCTGCGATTCGCAAAAAGGTGCAATGTCCTCCAGAGTCAGATGATGTGTGTTGTGGGGTATGACGGGCATAGTGGTTGCGCGCGAATGGTACGCAATACCACCCATCTCAGATGTGTGTATGTGTGATCGCACGTCGCATAGGATCGATACAGGCACGATCGTGGGCCGCGTGTGTACATGCAGAGCTAGTTGGTTGGCTTGTGTGCCACTAGGGAGAAAGAGCGCGGCCTCCTTACCCGTGAGCTGCGCCACGGCATCCTCAAGACGAAGCGTTGGCTGATCTGTGCGGTATCCCTCGTCACCGCATACCGCCGATGCCATGCTAGTACGCATCAATGCACTCGGTAATGTTACGGTGTCACTGATTACGTTCCAAGATACCTGTGCATAGGCACGCTGGCGCTCGTCGTCGGTAGGCATCGGTGGCGCGTCAATCATGGGTGCTGTTTCGACAGAGTCGCTTTCATCTGCATGGTACCGTGGAACTGGCACTGAAAACAGGCTTCGGTACATGGAAACAGGGAATGGCCACGTTATGCATGTCTGGTTGAAACGGTAGTGGGCATTTGAGGGAGCCAACCAGAATCGAGGAGTGCATTGGGCCCTTTTTTGTGCTTAGCATGCATCCGATCAAAGCCACATCTTCGGTGGTGCCTGTAGATGATACAGCGTGTGATCACACGTTCGGATCACGTACGCTAAATGAAGATGATGATGTATGGAGCCATAATGCGTGGGACCATGTTGTGCCGCCACAAGAACATTCGAATATGGTGGAAGAATTGCTAGCAAAGCAGGCTGCGTCACGCGTCAGCCACGAGGACGCAGCAGTGTACCACGCCAATCCTGCCGCGTACTGGGATACGTTCTACTCGCGGCACGAGAACCGGTTTTTTAAAGACCGCAAATGGCTCCGCCTCGAGTTTCCGGAGCTCATTCAAGCGACACAGCCAGATGCACCGCCTACCACAATCGTGGAGATGGGATGTGGTGCAGGCAACACTGTCTTTCCCCTTTTGAGTATGAACCAGAATCCAGCATTGCGTCTCGTTGCGTGCGACTACGCACCACAGGCTGTACAAGTCGTCCGCAACCACCCGCTGTACCAGAATCAGCAGACGTGTGAGGCCCACGTCTATGATCTGAGTGCGGGTGCTCGAGGCGAAGTTGAGCGCCTTCCGCCCAACGTGCAGCCTGGGTCTGTCGACGTGGTCGTGTTGGTGTTTGTGCTTTCGGCGTTGCATCCTGACGAATGGAAAGCGGCCGCGGAGAATGTGTACCGTATGCTAAAGCCCTCAGGTCTAGTGCTACTGCGTGACTATGGGCGGCATGATCTTCCTCAGTTGCGGTTCAAAAAGAATCGTATGTTGGAAGACAATTTCTACGTGCGCGGTGATGGGACGCGCGTATACTTTTTTACACCCGAAGAACTCCTGCATATTTTTGACGCTGCGCCTCGCGGCACTCATACTCATGAACGCTTTGCCACGCAGCAAATGGCCATCGACCGACGGCTCCTAGTGAATCGAAAAGAGCGTAAGCAGATGTACCGTGTGTGGATGCAAGCCAAATTCCAGAAAGCTTCATAACGCTGAGATCTCGTGCATGAGAAGTGTCTCGGTACTGGACGCGAACCATCCGCGGTCGCCCGAGCCCGTCATGAGGAATCGGGCGCACGGATCCATCAGGATATGCGAGATCATACCACCATGGTGTCCTGCGACGATCTTGAATGGCACTTGTCCTGTGGCCTCCAAGTCCCACAGACGCACGTTATCAAAGGAACCACAAACGATGTGTCGATTGTTAGGCATCACTGCCACCGAACTGACAGGTCCACTGCCTCGCGGTAGACGCAGAGCACGAAGATAAGCAGGTGCAGCCCCATTCTGCGACCGAGAGCCTGGGTTGGACGTAATGTCCGGAAGCATACGGACGTCCCATTCCTCCACTAACTCATTCCGACGTCCGACGTAAATCTTGTCGCCTGTGTGGTTCCAGCAGGTGCCGGTACACCAAGGTGGTGTACCATGCGGAAGACCCAGAGCCCGCACGCCATGCTTCGACTTGGTATCTACACGTCGATCCCATAGCATAACTTGACCGGACAGTGTGCTGGTCAACAAAATATCGTGGCTGAAATCACGCAGGTCCGCGTCATAATGCCATGATGTATTCATGGATCCAAAGAGGGGCTTGGGTAGGTGCGACTTTGGTTCTGGGGCCCGTACATCGGATGTGGGTTCGGACTTGGATGGCTGGCCAGGCAGCGAAATCGAGGCGCCCGTTGATTTGGTGTCAGCCAGATGAGGGGTATCATGTCGGCCAGCAAACGGCTTTTCGTCTGCATCATCATTATCTGTGTCGCGTTCCGCGTCCTGATCAGGAGCGTGAGAGTCCGACGTCGGTCCATCTCGCTCGCCACCAAAGAGAGAGTCATTATCTCCCTCGGCATCTGTGTCATGTTGGGCATCGTCAGGCGCTTGCTCACTGAGTGTACGATTCAACTCTTGCTCCAAGTCGTCATCGATTGCATCAACATCCATGGTCTCTGGTGCTGATGGATACAGCGCTGCATCAGGTATGGGTTGTTCGCCCGGCACGTACAGCGGACGAAACGCGATATTGGATACCTGGCCTGTATGTCCATCAAAAGAGCGCACAATTTGTCCTGTGTTGAGATCCCATTGGTACACGCCGCGATCCCAGCCGCCACTAATTAGATGCTCCTCTGATGGATCAAGTTGAAGCGCAGACACGGCATCTGTGTGCTTGTGAAGCACATGTCGGATAGATCCTGCTCCATGACGAAGACCCCACAAATTAATGGTGCCCGACTCACCACCACTGACGCCCCACAGAGCCTCGCGTTGGCACGCGAGGCTGTGGACAGCACTCAGGGGTGCATCCGCTGCAGAAGTGTCAGGATCAGCTCCTCTTTCGAGATGAGAATGACCCCACCACGTCATAAGCACACCAACCTTGGTCACGCCCTCGACAAAGGAGTTCCTCAAGTTTTGCGTAAGCATGTTGCTGCCATTCATACTTGCAGGCAAGTCATACCATCGTATATAGCCATCGCTTCCACCTGATAATAAGATCGACGAGTCTTTTGAGAGCGACATAGCATGTATGTGGGCACCGTGCAGGGCCGCACCCACAGGATCAATAGCGTATCCCTTCCGGGTGTGGCGTGCCTCTTCCGACGGATGAAAGTGCGCATGCCGGCTCTTGACCGCCTGTATATACTCTTCCATCGTGTGCATCTCTGGATATGCTGATATGGCATCATTTTTCCCCTCGTGGTCAGATCCGTGCGAGTCGGGTGGTTGGTCCATCCCTTTTCACACGTCGCCGCCCTACACACTGGCGGCGCTCACGACGTGGTAGGACACCTCCACGCCCAGGCGCTCTGTACGACAGGCGATGCACAGTCCTATCACGTGGCCTATGTTATCTACGCGGAAGTGCGGATCCATGACTGTGAGAGCGCAGAGCGGCCGCCCAGCATGGCTGCAACAAGGGTAGCGCCAGCGGCTGGAAATACGACCCAAACAGGTGCGCTGACCCAGTGCAGAAATGCGAGCACTTCAGTGATCCACACGCAGGCGAGAAGCGTCGACGCCGATCGACTGAGGGTAACTGTCTTGGAAAACAACGGGCGCCAAAGTGCAAGCAGAATCGACCACGGAGCAACGAGGACCATAAGAGCATAGCCGAGACTCACAGCCTTGGGGGGCATGGTTTGCCATGGCTCGACTTGGAATGTGTGCTGGTGGAAGGGTTGGGGATGGAAGCCATCCGCAAGCTCGGCCTCGTATCGCGCCGACGGTAGCTTTTGCGACTCGAAGCGACTCAGCATACTCTGAGAGAATTGCACGTCCAAAAGGGGCAGGGTCAGAGGGTCGATGGTTGACTGTGGGTCCTTAGCAAACGAGGCGAGTATCAGTGTCAGACGGAAAGGGTGATTGGGGCCAGCCTCAACCATCTTCCTCTTCAAATTTGGGCTGAGACGGTCGACGCGCAAGCTCCATGATGCAGAAGATGATGAGCCACGTACTTGCAATGGCCAAATGGACGTGCGCGAGGCATCCTCGTCGTCCATCACGACCCACGCTTGATGCGGCAGGGATTCGCCCGTGGCCTTTTCACCGGACGATAGCGACGCAAAGAATGCGAGCTTGATCACATCATCTGGTTCCATAGTGAGCGTCTCAGGCTCAGCGGGCAGGTCCCTAGCCGATGCGAACGACCTTTTGAGTCGTGAGCCACCATCAAACGAGGTGACGCTCAGTCGCAGGTCCTTTGTGTCATATGATAGAGTTGCTACACTCATTGCCATGACGGCACACAGCAGCCATAGTGAGTGTGCGACCAGCATCATGGCCAAGGGCAGGGTTGGTGCGACTCGCTCAGCGCCTGACTCGTACAGGCGAGTCTCATCACACTCCTAGTAGGCCCTTCTCTCAAGCACGTGTATGATTGGATTAAGTACACGTGGCCCGTATGTTGGGGCTCGTGCGTGCGCTGTCGTGAACGTGGAAAGCGCAGAAGCAGTGTGCCCACACTACGCCTTTCCCCCTCACCCGCAGACACTATGAGCGACGCACAGTTCCAGAAAGCCGTGGAAGTTATTCGCACTATGCCGAAGAATAGTTCCATCAAAGTGACGCAGACCCAGCAGCTAAAGTTCTACAGTCTGTTCAAGCAGGCTAATGATGGCGACTGCAACACGCAGCGCCCGGGTATGCTCGACTTTGCTGGCCGCGCTAAGTGGTACGTGCGATGACATCTAATCAATTAGGGACGCTTGGAACAGCTTGAAGGGCAAGTCGAAAGAGGATGCTAAGAAGGAGTACGTCGAGGTTTTCCTTGAGGTACGTGTGTTGGTATGGTGACTTACATATACAGGTCTTTGAGCCTGCTAAGGGTATGTGCATTGTGCTGGCTAACCGTGTAGATGATGCCGAGGTCTCCAAGTATCTGGAGGCTGTCAAGAATGCCTAGATAGGCGTGTGTTAGTCCTGGGTATTCCTCTTAAGCTTGGTTGGCGTGAAATGGCCCAATTTTAGTCATACCACTCTCATGGCGAAAAGGGGTATCATAGTTCCATAGACTATCTAGTCCCAGTCGAGCTCGTCGTCATCAAAGTCGGCGAGGTTAGGCATGTGGGCGCCTCCGTAAGAAGGCCCTGCGCTACCTGCGCCCCCCTCAGCAAGTTTCCGCTGGAACTCAAGGGCAGCCGCTTGGTATCCACCCTGGTCAATTTTCGTTCCATCTGATCCAACCGCCTCTCGCTCCCTCACCCGGTCATCACGCATTATGCTGCTTGTCAGTACTTCGATACTTACCTGGCATCAACACGCCCATCCTCGCCTTCAACTGACAACATAAGCTGTGGCGTCTTGGCCTCAATCACCTGGCCATGAGCATCGCTTTACTTACATAGTGATTATCGCAATGTGGACAGTATTCATCTTCTTGTTCGTATTGCGCCATGTCCTTGCGGAATGCCCTGCGGCAGTTTTTGCACAGGAACGCTAACTCCATCGTCTTGACCAGTGGATGCGACTGTGTCTCTGCATGACATTGTGGACACTGCATCAGCACATACACTATACGTACATCAAAGAACTTGCGACAGCAGGGCGCACGAATCGCGACTTGGGCATTTAGAATATGTTTACTGGAGGCATGAGCCAACGAGTCCAACGTACCACATCCGCTGAGTCCCTCGCTGAGAACGCCAAAAAACATGCGCGCGTTGTGTTGGCTAGGCGAATTTCCCACAAAACACGTAAAAAGACCTATTGGGTAAATACAGAAACCAGCCGCTCGTGGCCTTATTTTCTCGTCTGCCTGGGCCGGGGCGAGATTGTCCACCATGTCGAACAGTGCGCCCACGCATGAACTACACTTTGTGATCGGAGGTGCCGGATTCCTTGGCTCACATATTTTGGAAGCCTTGGTAGCGCGCGGAGAGACAGCTGTGGCCTCCTTCGACATCCGAGAACCAACAGAGCGCGTGCCGAATGTTCATTATTACGAGGGTGATCTGACCCAGGCGGAATCGCTGACCAAGGCCATTACTGATGCGCAAGAAGACACACGCACTGCCGGTCTTGAAGGTCGCTCTGTGTCCGTGTATCATACGGCAAGTCCGGTCGCAGGTCTCGGTCCGGACGTGTACGAAAAAGTCAATGTGCTGGGCACAGAAGTCGTGATCGAGGTATGCAAGGAGCCTAAGAATGGTGTTGCCAAACTCATTTTCACATCAAGTGCAGGCGTTGTATTTAATGGATACGACCTCAAATTCATTGACGAGCGCGTGGGCTACCCTGAAACGCCGCTGGATGCATACAACGATACCAAAGCGCGCGCGGAAAAACTGGTTCTGGAGGCTAATCACCATGAAAATGGCCTCAAAACTGTTGCACTGCGCCCAGCTGGCATCTTTGGTCCTAGGGACCGACAGGCGCTCCCCGGCTTCTTCAAGGTCCTGGAGAACAAGCGCACTAGGTGGCAGATTGGCAAGAACCTTAATCTATTCGACTGGACTTATGTGGGCAATGTCGCTCATGCGCATTTGCTCGCATCGGACTGCCTTGGCGTCAAGGGTCCTGAGCCGCGTCCAGAGTCGAAGTTCTTGACGTCCGAGCTTTCTGACGAGCATTTGCCGATCAAGATGGGCGCGTCGGACCTCGAAGATGCCCGTGACGTACCCACTTCTCTCCAGCGCCAAGATGTATCAAAGCCAGCAGAGGACTACTGCCGTAATGTGAAGCCACTAATTGATTTGAGTGGCGTCGATGCCGTCAATCAACGCCCTGTCTTCCGCAACCGCTTTGATCAATTCTTCCACCATGCTTACCCGAACGTGGCATGCGGTGGTAATCCGATGCCAAAGTTGAGCTCATATGCGAAGTCGGAGCTATATGCTGATGGCGAGGCATTCTTTATCACGAATGGCCAGCCTATTCCCTTCTGGGACTTTCCACGTGCTCTCTGGTATCACTATAATGGCCACGTTGACAAACCAGAGCACATCATTGTCCTCAGTCTTATGTTTGCTCTGTTTCTTGCATTCTTGGCTGAGATCTTTTCGAAGCTGACTGGACGCCCCGTACAGTTCACCAGGTACCGCGTCACTTACACTGCATGTGACCGTTACTACAATATCGAGAAGGCGCGGCGCATTCTGGGATATGAGCCGATATATGGTCTCGAAGACTCTATTAAGCGCAGTGTCAAGTGGTGGAAAACCCTTCATCCGCCTACCAAGTCCGTTCCCGGTGAGACAGCCAAGACCAAGTAGCATGGCCATAGCCAAATCATCACGTGACGCAAGGACCATGCCCATGCCGGAGCATAGGGCCCCTTGGCCATCCTCGAGCATGGATGATGATGCGCATGCACAGAGTGACAAAGAACAGAGTGCTTTAAAGCGAAAAAAGCAACGGCTCGATATTCACGAGGCCAAGGTACGAGAATCCGCACGCATATCACTCGAAAATAAGCGTCGTTCTACGTCGTCACAAATACAACACGAAGAGCGCTATGAACGCAGCTCTAGACACAACCTTGCAGCTCCTGCAAGATCAGATCATCCATGCATTGAAGGATGCGGCTCTGTATCATCATATGAATTATTAAACCGCATTGAAGAAGGTTCTTATGGCGTCGTTTCGCGCGCGCGACATAAAGAAACAGGTGAGATTGTGGCCTTAAAACAGCTCAAGCTCGACAAGGAAGTGTATGGCTTCCCCATAACAAGTCTACGTGAAATACGAATGCTATTTCAAGCGCGGCATCCGCATATCGTCGATATCAAAGAAATAGTCGTGGGTGATACCCTCAGTCAGGTATACCTGGTTATGGAGTTTGTTGAAAATGATCTCAAAACTATATTGAGCACGATGCGAACGCGATTCCTACCTTCTGAAATAAAAACGCTTATGCGCCAAATACTTTCTGCAGTCGCCAATATGCATTCACACTGGATCGTACATCGCGACCTTAAGACATCTAATCTGCTTATGACGAATCGCGGGCGGATCAAAATTGCTGATTTCGGACTAGCACGCATGTTTGGTGATCCTCTGCATGAGATGACTAGCCTAGTTGTAACACTGTGGTATCGTGCACCTGAACTATTACTTGGCACCAAAATCTATGATACAGCTGTGGATATGTGGTCTGTGGGATGCATCTTTGCCGAGCTCTTGTTAAAGGAGCCTCTATTTCCAGGGAAGAATGAAACAGACCAACTTTCTCGGATTATTCGCCTATTAGGCCTACCCACCGAATCAACATGGCCGGGATACACAAAATTCGCCAAAGCTCATCTAAAACATTCTGTGCATATCCAAAACAACATAAGACATCACTTCCGGCATTTTTCTAAGGCGACCATTGACCTGCTCAAGTCCATGCTTTGCTATGATCCTTCTAAGCGCATTTCTGCAGAAGAAGCTTTAGAACATCCATATTTTCATGAGCCACCGGTGCCAGCACATCCAGATACATTCGGAAGTTTTCCCTCAAGTGCAGCCGGAGAGAAGCAGCGACCCAAGAGCCCCCCAGCTCCACATGGCGCACATACCCACACGGCTCATCCCCTAGTATGAAATGCGAACGTCTTGATACCCTCCACCCAGCCTATATCCTGACGTAATACGAAACAGCCGGTTGGCTAGGCCAATTGGCTCGTAACTGATAGCTTCATATCCATTCTCTCGCAACATCATGAATCTGTTGCGCGTGACGCAAGCAGCCGGCCTGCCACATCAGCGCATGGTGATGGCACAAAGAAGCATAAACCAACTGCGCCACATTAGCCAGACATCAGCGCGGCACGATGCATCGACGCCTGCTGAAAAGCAAGACAAGATTATCCGAACTTTGACGGAAAAGTTCACGCCCTCCGATCTTCAAGTTCAAGATATTAGCGGGGGATGTGGATCGTTTTTTGCCATTATGCTCAAGTCGAAAGAATTCAAGGGCAAGTCCACTATTCAGGCACACCGTATGGTGAATAAAGAAATCAAAGATGTAATCCAGGATATCCATGGTCTACAGGTATGTCGCCTACCTACTAACCCCAAGCTCAAGACCATTGCAGACAACTAAGCACCTTATCATTTCACCAAAGCATCATTCTTATTCTATTTCACGAAACGACGGGGATTCACGAAGACTGTAATATGCACGCTTTGCGCTCGCCTTGTACTTAAAACTGGCAGTTAGTAAAAACTGAAGAGGAACCGTACGTGACTGATGCTTGACCTTTGGCCATTATTGTCACCATGTGAAGTGGTCCAAATTGACCAAATATATCACATAGCTTCGTGGCAGACGTCTTTGAACCCAAAGTCGATACATGGACCGTAAACGGGTTCGAAGAATGTAGTATACAGTCCAACTTGTGAGGTAGTCCGCCAGTCTGTTTCTGATCAATCGATGACTTGGGTACCATATTTTGCTTATTGGAGAGCGTTAATACACCACCGGAAGGTGCTTCAGGATAGATTGGCGTCCAAACAGGACCATGATAATTCAGGTACGGTAATGACTGATGAACGTACGTATGCTGCGTTTCATCTGCCACACAATTGTCCGGCATCGGGCCATAGGCATGCGCGATATCGGACATGCACCACCGTACACACAAATTGCTCATGGGCGCATGGGCCGATAGTTGCCGCAGAGCTGAATACGCTGCATCTCGGTGCTGAAACACCACATCGAAGCACGGCTTGCGCTCAGCTGTTTTTTCTTTGACCAAATCAATGCCTCCAAACAGACTCGCGAGATCAAAGAGTAATTTTTTCGTAAGAGCGGCATGAGGGAAGTCTTGTGCACGCTTGGGCTGGTACATGCGAGCCAATTTTGACGTATTCGTTTGAATCCATATGTACGATACATTAATGTAAGGCATATTTGCGTCGTACATAGTAAATCGCAACGTGCGGTCACCCCGCGCAGGCTCTAAACGCAAGTGCATATGGTAGAATATGGACGTCTGTACGCCTTTGAGAGCTTTAGTTGCATCATCTTCATTCGCAAAATCGGCAAACACACATTTGAGCTGACCATTCGACGAATAAGTGATAAGCTTGACGCTCTCTACAGGTGCCCATTGTGACAGGAATTGCACAAGCGATCTTTGCAGACTAGCACTAGGTGGTATACCACGAGGTAAACTTTGGTGAGACTGTGCGTACATACCCAGCAACAAACATGGTAAATGTCGACCATGTATGTGGCGTACTTTTGTCCAAGCATAGGTTTTCCTCAGGAGACGTGCACTTTGACGAGAGAGACCTTGCAGCAATAAGTCTAGTCGAAAGACATGAATTCGAGCCATAGACTTGCCGTATCATTTCCGAATCACTTTTGCATCGACTTAGTCTCCTGGTGTGACCTGAAAACGTCTCTGTGGCAGCACTGACATTACGCAGGTTGTTATTGTGGGTATCCAAACTGGGCATTGAACCAGACTGGGACTGTCGTGTGTTTCTCAAATGCGGAATGCCAAGAGGTAAAATCAGGTGTGGCCTGCATGTCATGCTGCACTCACTTGTATACGCCGGGTAGAAGCATGTGTCATAGCTTCATCAGTGCCATGCGCCGACGAAAACGAACCACATTTTACGAGGTATCTTGGGGTCAAAACTTGAAGCACTGTTGTGCCAGTCCCTCATCCCACCGTGACAGTTCTTCATAAAAAACTTTATTTTTTCGATTTCTGTAGTCTAAGATAGGTTGTTGCTTACGTGCCAAAAGGCCAGGTCGCCTTAATGTACATGATAGAGGATGAGGATATATAAAAGAAACGGGGGTTTCAAGCAGCATAGTAGACAAGCGAGCGGGTCAGCGTCGTCTTTTTTGGCACAAGGGGCCAGATCAATGTCATGTGTTCATGCCGTTACAGCATTGGGCTGTGCAGCTGCCACAGCAGCAAAGTCACGCGTTGAAATAGTCGAGTTCGTTGCATTGTTTTGCTCCATCTCCGGCTCTTCAGTCGTCGTCTTGGAAAGAGAGGGCTTAAACTGGTTGTCCGTACTGGGTGCCTTGGCTGGTTTGGGTGGAGCAGGTGCGCTAAGAATAGCAGAAAAGTTGGCCTTGTAAGACTTGTTCTGCACAGCTGTTGGCTCCGATGGCGTTCCGCCAGGCAAGGCAGGGAACTCATCACTGTTTGGCACGCGCTGTGCGGGCATCTTGCGGCTCGCTTGAGAAGGCTGCGCGGTGGAACGGCGCGAGCCCTTACCACGTACATGATTCGCATTACTTGGGCGACGTGCGTTGTTACCCTTCTTTGTCTGAGGCGTCATGCTTCCACTGGAGCTCCCTTCTCCGTCCGAGTTTCTGCGATCCGAGCTCTGGTTCGTGCGGCGAGCGGCGTTCTTGTTCAGCCTGGCGTCCTGATCACTTGGGATATTCCTGGCATCTGTGCCGTCCGGAAGCACATGAGGAAACCGGCACTCATTAGAATACCGGCAAGCAGATCGAGCGAAGAAGGCACACGAGGGACGCACGCCATTCGGGCGACCGCGCTGCGTCGAGTCATGACGCGTCGTCTTGCCTGCTTTCTTGTTTGAGTGGATCGGCTGCGTTGCTGTGTCGGTCGTGCCACCCATGGCTTGGTCATCTGGTTGGGACTGGTTTTGGGCCTCAGCGTCTTGGTAAGAGTGCTTGACTGAGTCAGCCACGCCGTTGGTCTCCGTTGCGCTGGGCATCGCGTTTATGGGAGCTGGGTACATCGGCACACCATTCGGTCCAAAAGGAACTTGGAACATGGGATGACTCATGTCCATGTAGGGCGCAGGCACTCCATATGGGTTCGGCGGCGGCTGCAGCGGCATACCGTTGGGCGCGGCGAAAAACATGCCCGGAGGCGTCGGAAGGAACGTGCCATCCTGAGCGTTAAGGGGCACGCTGACCGGATGCTGAAATATGCAGCGCTCACCGTAGCGACAGTTGGGGAAAAACTTGCAAGGGATCATACGTGCAATTTCTGGGGGCGGCAGATTCGCAGGTGGCGCATTGTTATTCTCGCTAGATGCAGGTGCCTCTGCAGAAGCTTTTGGCTGATTCGCAATGATAGTATCAGTGCGCAGAGAGGCCTCGCGTACGAGAGCAAACGCCTCTGCGTTCTGCTCTGTCTGTGCCACAGTCACTTGCGCCTTGCGCGGGTCGGCATGTCGTGTGATGAGTTCACGTACGATGTCCACATTTCCACGCTGTAGAGCCTGTGTCAAAGGAGTGTTATTGGAGGCATCGATGGCGTGGACAAGGTCTGGCTGCTCGTCGAGCAGCGTGCGGACGGCATTCACATCGCCGTGCTCACACGCCTGGAAAATATTGAAACTCATGATGTAAAGGGATAAAACGAGAATCCAAACAGCTCCAACGGGTCCTCAATGTATGTGCTGTTCCTCTTGTGCAAAAAACTCCTTTCGTACGCACAGCTCTTGTGTACGATGGATACCGCTCGAAGAACCCTGGGTTGGCAAGCGACAGGCAAGTTGCGTGGACCTTTTTTTTCAAATGTCGTTCGCACAACTTGGGCACGTGATAGACTGTGTGCGTGAGGCGCATTTTCTGCGCGCGCCCTGACCAAAGGGGCCGAGACGCGCAGATTCCTCCACCAGCCAGGCCAGGCGCGCTGCTCTTTCCAAGTCTGACAGGGGCGAATGTCTATGTAGGAAGCGCGACAGGCACTTTTTCGCATCCATATAGTAGAAAAAGGCAACACAAAGCGTGCATGTGTCGTTTTTCAGGGCAATTTCGCTGTGCAAGTTTTATACATAGTACGGGCGAGGTTGCGTGATGCGGGCAGAGGAGGCATCTGTGCGAGGGTCGGTGGGAACACCATTTGCCACGTGATTGTCTCTCTATCACCATCATGGACACGCTCGTGGCGCGTCTCGAAGACACGCTTTCGAGTGACCAGGCGACGCGTGATGCGGCGGAGCAGTATTTAGCACATGAGACGCTCCCAAAAAGTCGCACAGACGACGTGCTGGGTGTCCAACTGGCGCAGATCTTATCAGAGGCGTCCCTGTCTCTCTATGTGCGACAGGCAGCTGCTATTGCACTAAAAAAGTACGTGCGCAAGCGCTGGTCTATCTTTTTTGATACATTTACGCAAGATATGGTGGTAAATGGCATTGTACAGACTGTGGATGCCACACCGGTCGAGGCAAAAGAACACATTCGCACATCTCTTTTGGCCTGTCTGTGCGATGCTGAACCAAAGGTGCGCAGCCAGGCATCAGATATCCTCTCTCTGATTAGCAGCTGCGACTTTCCAGACCATTTTCCACAGCTTCTGCCTACACTACAGGCGTACCTTCATTCCTACGCTGAACAGGACGCTCATGCAGCGTACAAGGTCCATGGCGCGATGAAATTCCTTCTCGACTTGGTCCATGTGGAACTGGACGAGAATCAACTGCTGATGGTAGCGCAGCAGCTGGTGCCTTTGCTCCAGGGTATTGTAAGCAGCTCCAGTGACTGGATTACGCCTCACACACGGGCGCGCTGCATCAATGTGTTCCACCAGTGCCTCATCTCGCTCTATATGGCAAAGGATTCGTACGTTGATACGGTGCATATGGTCACGACGCACTACCTTCCACCCTGGCTCCAGGGCATGCAGGTGCTCATGTCACCCGACTTTTTCAACTCGGCGAATTGGCAGGAGCCTGTGACATGGGAGATGCTAGGCTTGCGTCACGAAATCGTCGCATTCCTTGGAACGGCCTCGCACTTTCGAAACATTTTTCAAGAATACGCACCGACCTTGCTGCGCCTTGTCATTGCTCAACTCCAAGCCATGGTACCGCTTTTTATCGAGTGCCATATGCTTGACAACATATCGTTTCCGTCCTCTGTCGAGGCCGATGCGGATGTGGCATGCAGCGTGTCTATGCTAGCCGAGAGCTGCTTTACGTTTCTCACTCGCCAGAGTCGTGCTGCTGCTATGCGAGACGTTTGTGTCCAGGGCGGTGTTGGCGGCGATGGCGCCGCCACAGACACGCTACATACACTCCTGGTACTCATGCGCACGTACGCACAAGTCACGAACGAAGACATTGAGACGTGGGAAGCGGATCTGAATGCGTATGTGGAACAGGACGATGCAGAAAATGTCCTAGCAGGACTTCGACCTGCGATCTCCGACTTGCTGGAAAATATGCTCGACTCTTTCCCCTTGCCGGTGCTGCGCCAGCTGCGTGTGTGCGTCGATGGCATATCTACGGCGCAGGCGCACGCTAAGGACGCCTGGTGGGTCCCCATCGAGGCCCAACTCTGGCTCATTGGTGCGTCGCATGAGGCTGTGGATGATATTTTGTTGGACCGCGACGACGCGGATTTATTGTCAATACCGCGCATGCTGGAGCTTCTGGTTTTACCGCATCTCTCGATGCAGGCGCCCATATACCTCTGTGGCCGGTGCTTTGTTTTTGCTTCGCAGTACGTCCAGGCACTTCCGCAGGATGTGGCGCGGCGCATTTTCGTGGCCGCCGTGGATGTTGTACGTATGCCGGACGTGTCTCTTCCCCTGAAATTGTCGGCAGTGCGAGCTATATGTAACATCAAGATGGACCGTGCTGAAGCTACTGGGTCGGACGATGCGGCTGTGTTGGAGCACTTCACCACGCTGCTACCTGTCGCAACGCACTCGACGCTCGTGCTTCTTCTAGACACGCTCGAAGCCTTTATTCCCCGGGACAAGTCCAGCTCGCTGTCTCTCGATGTGCTGCAGCGCATGACCGAAGCCATCCTGCTGTCTTGGCGACATCACATGTCGGATCCTGCGATTGAGTTGTCGATTTCGTATGTGCTGGAATCGCTTCTCAAGTGCCCTGTGCCTGGCTGCCCGGCCCAAACGCTTTATATGAGCATGCAGGCATTTGCGCCTTGCCTAAGCGTGGATGTCGAGCTCGGCGTGGCTCCGAGCGCGGCAGCGATGATCCGGAGTGTGTTTCGCGTTGCGGATGCCGAGATGCTGAGAGGCGTTGTGTCTTTTGCCTTTCCGGCGGTGGCATCGTACATGCTTGTGGGCGAGGATATCGAGGCACTCCAGAGTCTGATGCAAAGTCTCGCGATCCTTTGTGAGAAGTGCCCACATGACATCTTGGGGTGGCACGACGAGCACGACACCCCGTCTCTACAGATTCTCTTGCGTATCATTGAGCGTCTGCTGTGCATGGACGAGCAAGTTTGTGGACAGGCCTTTGGCAAGTTCCTTGTTGCGCTGTTTGCACAGGCAGGCAGTACGTTGGCGCCGGTGATGCCAGCGCTGCTACATGCTTTGGTCGCCAAGCTGGCGCAGGCAACGATGCCAGACTGCACACTCACCCTGCTGTACGCGTTGGCGTACCTGATGGCGCACCACGCCGAGGCCGTTGTGGCCCAGCTGGATGCGACCGAGCTGGACGGTGGCGAGTCTGCGCTTGTGACATTTGTGCGTCGATGGCTTGCCGATGTGCTGTATACCACGACGCCTGACATGCTTCAGGAGCACATGACCGCCCTGATGCAACTCTTTCAGCACTGGACACCGTCGCTGCAGCATCTCTTTGTGGATGGCGACGTTCTTCCTGCGCCGGACCATGTGATCATGACTCGCTCGCGTGCCAAGGCCAACCAGCAGTATGAGCAGATTCCCGCGTCGACCAAGGTACTCAAGCTTCTACTGCAAGAGTACGCGACGAGTCGAAAGCTTCTGGACGAGGCGCATGCTAGGGACGTGCAGGCCAAGGCGCCGCTCGAGGAGCAGCTGGATCATGATGAGTGGTCGGACGAGGATGACGTGGACTTGGGCCTGGATATCAACTGGGCCGACTTCCAGGACGAAGAGGAGGAGGGGGATGATGTCATGGACGAGGCGGACGTGCGTGAGGCATTGCGTGCGGTGGGCATCGCGGATGTCCCATCAGGTATCCGCACATGCCGCGATGTCGACCGCGTGCGCAGGACGCACTGCCTGGCGCAGTTTCTGCGTTCGCTTGACGCGCGTGTCCCGTATGTGGGCGAAGCTGTTTCGCATTTGAATGCCACAGAGATGGCGTGTCTATCGTCACTATGAATACCGACGGATCTCGACGATGTGATCAGGACCCCCGAAGGCCATGACGGGGCTGTGTGGATGGAAGGCGACTGTGCTCGTGCTCGGTGAGTATGGCGACAAGGGGGCGAGTCGCTCGTAGACCGGGCGTATCGCATGTGCGGCCGAAGCGGAGACTGTCATGGACGAGGAGGAAAAGGCCGTGGAGTGCAATGCGCGGTGGAAGGGGCGGCCCATGGGAGATAGATCGTGTAGGCTGTACAGTTGTGTGGTGTGCACAATGGTCGGTCCGGCTGTATGGGGTGAGCTGGTCGTCGCCAGCACGGGGATACGGTCATGCACGGCCATATCTGACAGCGACGCATGGTCGGTCGGCACGCGGCTCTGCAGGATCGAGGCGCGCGCACGGATATCCCATACACGGAGCGCGCCGTCCACACTCGCCGACACGAGCTCGCGTCTGCCGTGCTTTTGGAGATGGACGTTCTGGACCCACGCATGGTGCTCGTCCCACAACTGCACCAGACTCGAGGCGGGTGGATGGCGTTGATCGTACACGCCCAACGAGCCATCGCCAAAGCCGACCATGAACAGATGCCCGATATCCGCATCGCTCGTGAGCGATGTCGCACACGCATTCACATGCGTCGGCACATCGGCAATGCACAGCTCGCGGTGTGCATCCCACAGGCGCACGAGCCGACTATCACCTGCTGTGAGCAGGCGGCCATTCACCTGCTGCCAGTTGACGCGTACGCCACTCGGATAACGACTGCGCAAGAGGTCCGGGAGCGCGCGGAATGCGCTCACGAGCTCGGGCACCGCGCGGTCATAGCGTCGGAACAGGTGCACGTTGCCATCCGCCGACGCCGTCAGCAGCAAGGCCTCCACTTCCTCGTTGATGAAGGCCAGCGACGTCATAGGTCCGTGCGGCTGAGGTGCATGGCGGAACGAGCTCAAGAGCCGGTGGTCTTCCCAGTCCCACACACACATCGTGTCCTGCTCGGTCACGCCGACGAGATGGGGATCGTACTCGTGGAACATGAACATGCGCACGGGTGCAGGCATCGTCAGTACGGCTACGCGCTTGGACCACCGCACATCGCCGGCATCGTCGACCTGCTCCATCGCCTCGGCAATGTGCCGCTCACAGCGCTGGCGGCGCCACATGTGCCGATTGTATTGGGAGCTCCCGGGCTCATCGGCCTCCGTCGACTTCATCTGCGGCTCCGTGAAGTACTCACTGCACCACTCAAAAAAGCTGCTCTTGAGAGGCAGTCGCTCCCGGACACGCCCTAGCCACGCCGTTGTCAGCCCGTCGTCGTGGCGGCGCACATTGAGACGGTGAAGATCACTCGCGATACACTCAGCGAGCACGTCCTCCATACGCACCTCGCGTCGCGAGCTTGCTGTGGCGTCTGCCACCACTGGCTGCGGCGTGGCATGGTCGTACGGCGGTAGGTACGCACACGTGTTGCGGCTGTGGGGTGGTTGCTTCGGGGCGGCCATGCCAGGCTGCGTCGGTTCGGCATGCGTCGGTGCATGCGAGGGCGCTGGCGAGCCGGTCATCGACGATATCGCCCGAATGGTGCGCGACAAGGCCGAGGCGGACGTCCGCCGCACAGGTCCCTCCCTCGGTGGATTCGCCGCTGCGACGGGCGCGCGAGTCGGCCCCTCGGCCGTCGGGAAGGCATGGGGCCTCGTCAGCTGCTCGAGCGACTGGTGCCGCATGACCGAGTTGGCCGCGTGTAGCGAGCCGTGCTCGAGCAGGGCTGACATGATTTGATCGACGACCGTGCTAGCCAGGTTGGCCACATGGGGGTGAGGGTCGACGCTCAAGTCAAGCAGAGCGACGAACAACGTCACAAAGGCCGGGACGTGCGCAATGTCACTTGGCTCGACGGCGAGACCTCGCTGTAAGACGCCCTCGAACACAGCCGCCAGCAATTTCTCTTCCTGCGCAATGCGCTCCTCTGTCTTCGTGCTCATGTTGGGTGCGTCGCTGCTATCATGCACAGACGATTCACGCATGTAATACAAGTACGCCGCAAGCACAAAAAAGCCGTGGTAGTAGTGCACGAGCGCACTCAGCACGATGACCAGCTCCCTGCGCACAAGCGGACTGCAGTCGCTGCCGGACGCCAGGATCGCCACGGCGATACCCACCTCCAAATTGCGCTGCCGTACCGGTGTGAGCCCCGTCAAGGCGCCGGTGCACACACACGGTGGCCGAGCCGTGCCGTGCGTCCGCTCCCTGCGCCGATGCTGCTCGGCTGCTGTTGGGTGCGCCACGTCGATGGTCATGCTGCCGCTCGTGCCAAGGAGCACGCCCAGCGCATACAAAATCGATGCACGCACCTCCGGCGATGCGTCGCTGAGCAGACAGCACAGCTTGCCGTGGGCATCCTTGGCGATCGCGCGTGCTTTGCCCACGTCGTTGTTGTCCCAGAGCTGGGCGAGGCACAGCGCCGACCACTGCCGCAAGAGGTAGTCGTCATCCTCGAGGTGCTCAAGACACGCGTCCATCACGTCTGTCTCGAGGCAGGCATCCTGTCCGAGCGGAAAGTCGCGGCAGAAGACGGCGAGGATAAAAGCGCACATGGCGCAGTGCTCGCTCACATTCGGGATCGGCAGCGTCTGCCCGCCGTGCGCGGCGCCCGGTACGTGGTTCGGATGAAAGGGGCTCAGCACCGACGCAAAGTACATGTATCCATTATCACGGAGCAAATCGACCTGGCAGCTTTGGTCGACGGCGAGAATGCGCGCCCAGATGTAGATGAGGACTGGCTTGAGATCGGCGGCGGGGCTTTGCAGCAGTTTGAGCACATACGGAAAAATACCGATACTCAGCGCGAGATTGACGGCCCAGGGGCCCAAGTCCAAGAACTGACTTAGGAGGATGAGGGCACGCAGGCGGTGCACTTGCGATAGCAGCACCTGGAGCACAATGGGCAGCTGCGATGGAGGATCGTGCTGTACACGCACGTCGGGGTCGTTGTCGTCGTTGGCGTCGCCGTCCGCATCCAGGGGGTGGGCCGAGTCGTCGCCGTACAAACGCACGACTGAATGCCTCTGAACACGCCAGCGCGGTGGTCTTCGGCTCACGTCACCTTGCGAGAGCCATACCTCAAACGCCTTGAGCTGCTCGCTGAAAAAGGTCGAGTGCTGGTACTCGAAGGCCGCGAGGTGCGGGGGCATAGGTGTGCCGTGGCTCTCTGCCTCGGCGCGCGCCTGCTCCTTGGCGAGGAGGGTGGGCAGCTGCGAGAGGCACTGATCGACGGCGAGGTCCCAGCTGTCCCACAGTGGGTGATTGTGCGTCGGCGGCAGGCGTGGATGGCTTACGGGCGTGCAGTGGTAGAAACGCATGATGCGCTCTGCGAGCAGGTAGTTTCGCAGCAGGGCAGCGACCATGAGATCGTCGCGGAAGAATCGGCGGAAGAGGGCCCGCGGCAGGACGGTCCATGCGATCGTGTCGGTGACCGCGGTCAGGGTCCAGTTGAGTTCGCCCAGCGGCGTGCGTCGGTCTTGCAGCTGACCTGGGATATTCATGACCATGTCGACGTTGAGGGGGCTGGGCAGTGGGTTCTGCAGGACGAACCATCGCAGCGATATTTCGATGGGCGAGGTTAGGCAGCACGTAAACAGATCCGCGGGCAGGTCGGGGTTCATCGGGAGCACTTCGTCGGGGCCACAGGCCGCCAGGTGAATCGAGTCGCGCAGCGGGAACTGCGGCTCGCCAGCTGCATCGGTGAAGATGCCGTCAGAGCTGGGTATCGGAGGCGGCTCGCGTCCCTCTGCCGCCGCCAGCTTGACTTCGTCCTCGGCACGCAGCTCGGCGAGGCGCCGGAAGTTGGCGACAATATGACCGGCGGCACTCGTGTCCCACACGTAGATGCACGGGTGGCCCAGCCATGTCTGCAGATCGTACAAGGTCAGGGGAATGTACTGCGTGTACGCCTTGTTGAAGACCCAAATTTCGCCACCGGGTGTGGGTTTCGGCACGCCGTAGCCATTGTAGTAGAAGAGCACGCGCTCGTCTTTGGCCGTGCGGCGCAGATTCGTACAGAAGCGCTTGGTCTCCTCGACGATCGGATCGAGGTACTGCTTGTAGCGCGTCTTCATACTCAGCGTCTCGAACTGCACCTGCAAGTTGCGCCCGATCGCCGGCAGTGCCTTCGTCGGATCCAGCGACTCGGGATCCATCCAGCAGATCAGCTTCGAGCATGGGTTCGTCTTGCTCACATCCGGCGGATCCACGCCGATGTTGAGGCACATCACGAGGGCGGCTGTGACCGTGCGCAGCCGCTCCCGCATGCGCCAATCGGGCAGATCCTCCGCGCGTCGTGGGCGCGGAATGCCGTTCGTCGCATGCCGCTTGTTACTCCAGTGCGTCATGTACGGCAGTTCAAGGACGACCCAGTCCTCGGCCTCGGGCTGCAGCAGCGCACCATGCCGTGGGCCCGCGGCTTCGTCGGCCTCCTGCTCGTCGCCGTCCCTGGCCGCGCTGCCCATGCGCACCGGCATCGTCGCAGCCTCGAGCTTTTGGACATTGGCCTCTGTCAGCGGATCGTGCGGCGGTGTCTCAACCATGGCGCGGCACACGCGCTCACTTGCTCCGCTGGGCCCACACGCCACCTGATGGACGTGCACACGCTCCCTCGGTGGGCGTGCCACGCTCCGCGTACTCGGCCGACAGAAACGCCACCACGACGCACCGGCCGGTCCGGGGCGCCAGGGGCATGCATCGACACGCCCGATGCGTTGACCGGTGGCTGGCTATGGTCCACGACGTGCCTCGACGCCGGGTCCAGCTTGTGACGCGGCATTTTCAGGCGGGCGTACGTGCTCCGGCCAAGTCACTGACGCCGGCGACGGAGCTCGGCACGTTTCGTCTGGGACCGCACGTCGCGATCCCCGTGCATGCGGCGGATGCGCCGGAGCGCGTCCCGCCCACGCGCCTGATGCTCGATACGCAGGACCCGATCGTGCTGGAGCACCTCGAATTCCTCGGCAAGAAGTGGCAACTGCGGCAGGATGTGTTCTTGTCGTCGCCACCTGGCCCGTACCCGCGCCGGCTGTGCCAGACATTTGCCGCGCTGATCCAGGTGCCTGTAGAATACGTGTCGCTGCATCGCGATATCGGCGAGGCGGAGCTCCTGCAGCAGCGCTCGCTCGAGGCCGGCGGCAACCTGCGCTACGACGACGGGCCTGTCGTCCGTGCGATGAAGCACGGCCGCCTCCTCATTCTTGACGGCATCGAGCGCGCGGAGCGTGGCGTGATGCCGATCCTCAACAACATCCTCGAAAACCGCGAGCAGAATCTCGCGGACGGCACTCAGCTCGTGCCCGCCGAGCGCATCGCCGCCGATGACGCCGGCCACGGACACGCCCGCTTTGTGCCTGTGCACCCCGACTTTCGCGTGTTTTGCCTCGGCGTGCCTGTGCCGCCGTACCGCGGCCACCCGCTCGATCCGCCCTTCCGCTCCCGCTTCCAGGCGCGCTGGGTCGAGGGCGCCGTGTTTGGACCCGCACTCAGGGCCGCGACCTCGTCGCAGGGCTCGTCCCTGCTGGAGCGCTGGGGCGAGTGGCTCGCTTTGCTGCGCCTGCACCACGAAGCTAGTCAGGAGGCAGGCATACTGCCTGCGACCGAGCTTCTGCCGCATGTGCCGACGACGGCCATGCCCCTCCTCCGCGACATCGCCTCGGTGTACCCGCCGACGACCGCCCTGCCTCCCGCGCACGGCCGACCCGAGGCGGGCGCACCCGTCGCCGAGTCGTCCCTCGCGATGCTGAGTACCGCGTACCCAGCTATCTTGACCTTCGATGCCAAGAAGCGCCAATCCCTCCATGACATGCTGGCACGCGTCGCACTCCACGGCGGCGTGGGCGGCCCGGCTCCCTTCCGCGCGGGTCGCGGCCTGGTGGGCTACACCATCGAACGTGTCGTGCGCGTGTCTGCCACGTCGGCGCGCCTCACATTCCGCCACGACGGCGGCGACGTGCACGTCGAGGTGCCGTGTGGTCCGCGGCCGCTGGTGCCGCTCGATACCCTGGACCAGGAGCACGTGTCGCTCACACCGCGCATCAAGTCGCTGCTGACCACCATGCTCCAGCTGCATAGCCTCGGACGTGATATCTGTATGGTGCCTGCCACGCTCGACGCCGAGTCGCGTTCTCAGGCATCGTCGTCCAAGTCGACGTGCATACACTTGTTTGCCGCCTTGCTCGGCTACCGAGTCGAGACCATTTGGCTATGGAAAGATGTAAGTGGCACGGAGCTCTTGATGCGCCGCGCTACGACACCCAGCGGTGCCACGATCTGGGAGCCGGCGCCTCTGACTTTGTCGGCCCTGCATGGCTCCCTGGTGCACCTCGCTGGCGTGCACGTCCTGGGCCCGACGCTCGAAAGCCTGTCTCGGCTCACTCAGGACCGCGAAATGGAGCTCTGGGATGGCACGCGTCTCACGACGGAGGCAGACGTACCGCTCTCGAACGAGCTGGCCAGCGGCCATGTATGTCGCATGGCACCGAATGTGCGCATCATCGCTACGGCACCCCAGATCGGCGACTGGCTATCGGAAGGCGTGGCCAACATGTTTGCTACGCTAGCCGCGCCTCCGATGACGGCAGACGAGGAGCGCGCTGTCGTCCAGCAGCAGTCAGGCGTGTCAGACACCGCCCTCGACCCCGTGTGGGCCTTTGTGCACAAGTACCGCACGCAAGCCTCCGACGCGAATGTCGGTCTGCACAAGGCGCGCCGCTTCGGCACGCGTCAGCTCATCCGCATCGCTCGACGTCTCGCGCGCTGGCCTGACGACGACGTGTACCGCCTCCTGTTTCGGAATCAGCTCTGCGACTTTTTGCCTCGTACGGTGCGCGATATCGTGCACCAGATGCTGCTGGATGTGGGCATCGCGCCGCATGGCTCAGAGGGCGCGTTCCAGTACAAGCCTCCGCTCCGCTTGTCGGCGCCTGTAGTCGAAGCAGGCACCCTTGCCTTCTTCGACGAGAGCGGCAAGCCTGTGCTGCGTGTGCCGCGCTACGACTGGCGCACCAAGGATCCTGAAGGTGCCTCGCTGATTCCCAACGCCCACGGCTCTTTCTTCCACAACACGCAGCAGACGGGGCTGATGCACTCGATCGTACAGGATCTCGAAACGCTCGACGAGCATGTCCTGCTCATGGGTGCTCAGGGGACAGGCAAGAACAAGATCATGGACCAGGTACTCGAGCTCCTCGATCGTCCGCGTGAGTACATCCAGATGAACCGCGACTCGACGGTCGGCGAGCTCTTGCAGCGCGCCTACCTCGAAGATGGCCAGCTCAAGTACGCTGACTCGCCGCTGGTCCGTGCGATCAGATGCGGCCGCGTGATGGTCGTCGATGAAGTGGACAAGTGCTCGGCGTCCGTCTCTGCCGTGTTCAAGTCGCTGGCCGAGCGCGGCGAGCTCACGCTGCCCGATGGCCGACGCGTCGTGCCGCAGGGCAGCGTGGCTGATCCGACGGCCATTACCGTGCACCCCGACTTCCGCCTCGTGCTCCTGGCCAACCGACCCGGCTGGCCGTTCCTGGGCAACGCCTTCACCGAGGTGATCGGCGAGGGCTTTAGCTCGTACGCCGTGTCGAATCCCGATGCTGAGTCAGAGGTACAGCTCCTGTGCCGCATGGCGCCGAACTTGGATCCCAAGCTGATCCGCTCACTGGTCCTTTCGTTCCATGGCTTGCGCGAGGCATTTGACCAGGACCTTATCAGTCATCCATACTCGCTACGTGAGCTGATCCACATTGTGCGCCATTTAAGCCGCTACGAGGGCGAGAACCTTGGCGACGTGATGCTGAATGCGTTGGCGTTTGACCTGCACCGTCCCGAGTCGCTTCGACTGATTGCGCGTGTATTTGCCGACCACGGCCTCAAACTGGGCGGCATCACACTCGAGCAGGTGCAGCAGCGTCTCGAGAAGCAGGCGCGGGCCAAGCAGCTGCGTGTCGAGTACAAGCCCAAGGGCGATACGAGCCTCGACAAGCCCAAGAAGGGCAAGGACGATCCCAACAATGACCCGCACGTCGGTGGCAACACTTGGCGCGGCGGCACTGGCGGTCGTGATACGGCGGGTCTCGGCGGCCGCGGCGGCTTTGAGCGCCTGTACAAGGGCCACAAGATCCATCAGATTCCCAAGGAGCTCAAAGAAGAGGTGCCAGACCACATTCGCGCCGAGGCACGCAAGATGGCCGAGCAGGCCCTGGCCGACAAATTAGCCGAGGACCGCTTAGACCGAGACGAGGCCCAGTTTATGCGGCGCATCAAGGCCAATGTCGAAGGCCAGGTCCTGCACTTGGCCAACGTGCTCAACGGTCTCACGGCGAACGAGCACGAGCGTCGCTGGCTGGTGCGTCAGCAGGAAGGCCAGCTGGACGAGCGCCGACTCACCGAGGGTCTCGTGGGCGAGCGGGCCATTTTCAAGCGGCGCAGCGAGGCACCACCTGAGGTGGGGGCGCCGCAAATGAAACCGAAGCGAATCCGCATTGTGCTTGATGCATCAGCGTCCATGTACCATATGCAGTTTGATGGGCGCCTGTCTCGTGAGCTCGAGACGTGCCTCATGATCATGGAGGCGATGCAACGTGTGGACCCAACGCGCTTCGAGTTCGACATTGTGGCACACTCGGGCGATCAAGTCGTCATTCCTCTCGTGAAACTCGGCGCCGCGCCCAAGAACGACGGCGATCGTTTCCGCATCTTGCGCGATATCGTTGCCTACACGCAATACTGCATGTCGGGTGATAATACAGTCGAGTGCATTACGCAGTCTATCAAGGACGTCCGCGATCGCGAGGCTGACGACTACTTCGTGATTGCTCTTTCGGACGCAAACTTGAGCCGCTACGGCATCACGTCCGAGATACTCGGCCGCGCGCTGAAGCGCGACGAAAAGGTCAAGGCGGCTGTCATCTTTATCGACAGAGGCGGCGTGGAAGCTGGCAGCGTGGCTCGGGCCCTGCCTGGCCGTGCCTTTGTGGCCGAGGATACGAAAGACATTCCACGCGTACTGTCCGACATTCTCACGTCGCTCATGCAGAGCTAGTGGTCCACTTTCAGACTGAAATCAATATGCCGTGTCGACTGATGGATGGAGCTCGTAGAAATAATGTCAATGGCATGGTTCACCCGCTGTCCCGTCGAGAGATTGGCTAATGTAATTCCGCCACTGCTTTCCAATAGGAAATGATAGTCCTTGCCCAGTTCTTCCTTGAGGCGCTGTGCCGTCTGCACCAGCTCGTCTCCGGCCATATTGTCGAGCATCACTACATCTGCGCCAGCACAAATCGCCTCTCGGGCTTCTCGGTACGATTGCACTTCGACATCAATGCGAATAGAGAAGCCGGCAACCTGGCGCGCCGTAGTCACAGCCGACGTGATCGATCCCGTACTCCATACATGATTATCTTTGAGCATGACCATACTACTCAGATCATAGCGATGCGCATCCACGCCACCCACAATCATACCATACTTTTCCACTAGGCGGAAACCTGGCGTTGTCTTGCGGGTGCCAGCCACGATACCCTTGAAGCCAGCCGCGCGCGAAGCATCTAGCACATCGCGCGAAGCTGTGGCAATGCCTGAACACCGGGCGAGCGTGTTTAGCGCCACACGCTCGCCCAGCAGCAAGTTTCGCACAGGCCCCGAAACTTGCGCCACAGCGATTTTGACCGTGCCACAGGCCACGTCATCGACATTGTCGCTGGCTGTCAGGTATCGCCCCTCTTCAAAGAGCCAGCGTACGCTGTCATAAGTCGTCTATACATACTCGCACTGCAACTGCTCAAAGATAGCATCCACAAACGGCACTCCGGCCAGCACGCCTTCCTGCTTGCACCACAGCGTCGCTGTGCGAAAAGCATCACCTACAACGTAGCCACCCCAATCAAAGGCTGGGCAGTCTTCTCGAAGCCAGTCTTGCACCACGTGCTTCCATGACGGCGGAAGTAGATGTGCGTACTTGGCTTGGGTGGTCATGAGAGGCGTGGATGGTCAGAGAACTTAAAAATAAGCTATAAACGCGTTGTGCTTACACAGACAAGAGGCCCGATCGGCCTTCTTCCTTGAGCGCGCTGGCTACGGCCTCAATCACCCTGGCATGCATATTCGATTGACATGCAACTACGCCCTTGTTCGCAGACAAGACACGGCCCAGACCAAAGTTGAGGGGTCGTCCAGCCAGGTCTGACACTGTACCACCGGCCTCTGCCACCAACAAGGAGCCCGATGCATGGTCCCAGATCTTTTCCTGGTAGGAGCCATCGCCGACAGGCAGGCGCAAGTACACATCACCATCACCGCGTGAAATACTGGCATACTTTGCCTGGCTATCCATACGCACATGCTGGTCGCCCATACCAAGGATCTGCGCAATACGCGCGTTGGTACCAAGCGACGAGTGACCTGCTTCCACCGACTCACAGAATGTCGCCCTGGTGAAGTCTCCCTCCAAGTCACGCATATGAATGGGCTCCAACGGCGCTTCGGTATCATTGATCGGCGCAACAAACGCACCATGTCCGCGTGCAGCCACGAACAACACACCCAGGCCCTCCATGGAAGAATGGCGGATGTCGCCATCCTTCGGCTTGGGTTGACTTACATCACGAGGCAGGTTAGGACATCCCATGACGCCCAGCTCGATGCGCCCATTAACAATCAACGCAAGACACACCGCATACTGACCACCACGAAGGAAGCCTTTGGTGCCGTCAATAGGATCAAGGGTCCAGAAGCGCGCGTCGCTACCGCCTTCGAATGCACCTTGATCAATACTCGAGAGAATGTCATCGTCCGAAAGTGGCTGCTGAATATCGCCTGATGTTTGCAGAGCCTCATTCACTAGCTGAGACACCTTGTCGCGAATCGACTTCCCCGCATCGCCTTGAAGGTCTGTCGACGTCTCTTCAGCCACAATATTGTCTTGCGGAAAGTGCTTCTTCAAAATATAATTCACAGCTGCCTGCGCACTAAAATCCCCAATCGTGACGGGTGACTTGTCTTTCTTCGTGACAGACTCGTCCGATGTAAGAGTCTTGAATACTTTTGTCGTGATAGCACACGCCGTACGCACAGCAGCCATGGCCACCGCTCGTTCATCGGCCAGGTATTCTCCCATTGTATATATTCGCTGAATACGAAGTGTACTTTGATATGCGGGTTTCACACCAACTCGGAGGGCCCGTGTGAACCACGATAGCATCTGTTGCCAAGTATCAAACAGCGCTTTCGATTCTGTGCAGTGATGACTAAACTTGTTCCACGACTGCCATCTCCCCCACCCCTGCCTACGGCTTGACATGTCATGAACTCGAGCCAGTTTCTCGCGCAACTAAGGCTATGTGTCTTCGAGATGCAAGCGGGGATGGCACAAACATGGCTGTGCACTATCTTCTCTCTCTGCACACATGAAATAGAGACGAATATCCATGTGCTTGCATGTCATCCCACCATGGGGGCCCGCTTCGAGCCGCTTGCAGGTGCCGCGAACGGACATGTGCCCCCTCATGCACGTCCGGCTCATCCGGGCGATAAGGGCACTATGCCAAGAATCTGCCTAACTCCTCTCCAAGGTCTCGCGGAGTAGGTCTGTGCTTGCATATCACTATAACACTCCGACGGGCAACCCCTTTGGTCCAATTATATTCTTCCAGCGTGACTGGTTGACATGTCGTGAAGCCGTTGGTGCCGAAACGATTTGTGTGCTGACGTAATTGTCATGCCTTTTATTGGATGACAGTAAACGATTGGTCTGTGCATGGACGCACGGACGGGCGTATACTACATGGAAGCGTACAATTGTCCCGTTCTACGCGGCCCGAACGTCGCTATGTGGCAGGTCCAAAATGAATAAATAGGGCGGGTATGGAGCCCCTCTTTCTACAGCTGCATTACCATGTCCAACTACCTCGACCAAGCCAAGAACGGTATGTATCCAGAGTGATGACTAGTTCTAACCGGAAAGCCGCCTCGCAGACGGGCGACAAGGTGAACGAGTACGCCGGCCAGGCCCAGGAGCAATTTGGCAAGCACAGCGAGGGCATGTATGGCCAGGCCAAGGAGCAGGCCGGTAACTTGAGCGAGCAGGCCCAGAAGTATGCTAGCCAGGCTAGGGAGCATGCTGGAAACCTTGGTGAGCAGGCCCAGCAATACGCCAACCAAGCCAAAGAACAGCTTTCCAACTGGGGCAGCAAGTAATCTCGAACAACCATGTAGCATCACTACTGTAAAATTCCAGGTGCCTTTACGTCGCCAACATGTGGGTAGATGTCCACGGCCACAGGGCATACATAAAGGCGCCAAGGCCCGCAAGATGGGCGCATGCACAAGCCGCCTTCTGGGCAGAGTTGGCGTGCGGGAACGGTGCGAGCCTTGGCAGCCCCATCATGTTGCACAAAACGTGAGCTAAAAAGGGAGCCCATACGGTGCCAGTGCGCATAAATAGAAAGTTTGCGTACCAACCAAAAACGGTGGTGTAGGCAAACTGTAGAGCAGATGTCAGAAGGGCACTGGTACGTGCACGCTTAGTGTATCCGCCAGCTTGGTACATTTCCCAGGCATGATGCAGGTGGGCGATACCGAAATACAAAGGTGTCGTTAGCATCAGCCATGTGGGAGATATGTGCGGATGAAAGCTTTTCATGGTCGCCAGCATGCATGATCGAAAAACCAATTCTTCTGTGCCAGGACCCTGTTACGTTAGGAAGCTCGACGTACCAGGACATAGTTCCGCCAGCGGGCCAGGGCCGTGTCAGGAGAGGACGCTCTCTTAAACCGCGTACGCTTGTCCAGGACGTTTGTGAAGAAAGTGCCCAAGTACATACAGGCGGTCAATGCCAAAGCCTTGGTACCGATCCACCCGAGACGCGTGACGAAAGATGGGAACGATGGTTCGAGGGGGAGATATCGCGATGTCAAAAACGTCGGATGCGGGAGGGGCAGACCCATAAGGCTCAGGATATGCAGTGCACGAAATGGCTGCTTCGCAGGCAAGACGGTAGTTCGTCCTATCAGACTCGCTGTCACGAACAGGTCGATGACGGTGGCCACGCACACAGACACAAGACGTTCCTTGATCACAGGGGGGTCGTCACGACGCCTATGCTTCGCGCATGGTTTTCGTCGTAGCCAGGCGAATATACGAGGTAGCACATAGAGTGAGCCGACATAGATGGCGGCGTACGAACTACATGCGAGAGCGGAGGCCGTGTGCATGGCCGTGCGTTGTGGGCATGCCCAACGAAAAATGGGCGGCGACGTGGATCGAGCTTACATGCCCATGTGGCAGACAAAGGCGACGACAAAGAACGATCGGGCGTCGATCGGCGACGATTTCCTTTTCTCCCGCGAACACAATGCGCGTGTTGCTATTCTTGGCCGTGCTCGTCGTATGCTTGGTGGGCACCAAGGCCGCTAATGACTGGTCTCATACGGACATCGAGATGTTTGAGATCCAGGCAGCACTTGAGAAGGCGGAGGGCGAAGGGGTCAACTTTTACTCGTTCTTAGGGCTCACGCCGTCGGCATCCATGTCCGACATTCGCAAGGCGTATCGCCAGCGCAGTCTTGAGTGGCACCCTGACAAAAACCCCAATGCAGCCGAAGTCCACCAGCGGTTTGAGCGTCTGGGTCGTATTCACAGTATTTTGCGTGATGAGCGTCGCGACCGATACAATCACTTTTTGTCGTTCGGATTCCCCAAATGGCGCGGCACTGGGTACTACTACTCTCGCTACCGTCCTGGACTGCCTCTGATTCTTTCTTTGCTGCTTCTGTTATCTGTGGGTGTGCAACTTGTGGTCAAAAAGTCACAATGGCGCAAGAGCCAGCGGCGTTATGAAAACTTATGCCGCAGTGCCCTCGCCGCTGCCTGGGGTCCGGCGTTCCAGACGCCTCTGGCCCCTTCATCCAAGCCACGACCGGCGGAGAAAAAAGTTAAGGTCCCGATGCACGGTTACTTCGACATGCCTCCCGCACCCAGGGAAGCGGATATTACCGCCGGCACGGTGAACTGGGACAGGGAGGCAGACAAGGTGCGTGAAGCGCTCCATGCTCCTTCGCCGGAGACAGATGACGAAGTTCCCTTGATTGAGCTGGTTGTATTTGGTGACGGCAGCCTGGCCCTCTATGAAGCTGCGACACGCGAGTTCATTCCCCTGGAGCCTGTGCTGGACTCGGACATGCCCACTCTCATGTCCACATGGCCCTTTCAGTTGTGGAAGAAGCTGGCCGGGTCCCGCGAAGTGGCGCCTGAGGCTGTGCCAGAACAGGCATCTGAATCGACCGCTGAACCGACCGCTGAACCGACTACCAACACGAGTGCTATCTCCAAAAAGGAAGCCAAGCGCCGTAAGCGTGCTGGCAAAACATAACTAAGGAGATAGGAACTGCGCGTGCCAGTGGACATGCTCAGCAGCAAAGGTGCTCACAAAGTAATCTCATGTTAGTCTGCTCATACGTACAGCTGTGGTCATAACCTTCATGCAGCCGAAGCTGAATGCGCGAGGTGTCTACACCGCTCTTGAAAGCAGCATCGACGAGCGCCTCTGGCTGCAGTTGCTGCTGCTGGTAAAAGTTGTCTGCCAGACCGCAGTCCACGAGAATCTGCAGGGGGCGGGTCTTGTCCTGCTGGCTCAACAAAATACTAGCGTCGTACTGTTTTCCCTCGTCGATGCCGCCTGCCAAGTATCCCTGAATCATCTTTTTGCCCGTGTCACAGTTGGTCGGGTGGCAAATAGGCGCAAATGCCGACGCCGAGCGGAATGTGCCCTGTTCGCGCAGATAGAGGACCAGAGCACCGTGGCCACCCATGGAGTGACCGAGGATAGAAGCGCGCGAAACGTCGATAGGGATCTCATTCTTGGCAATGACGTCGGGAATTTCTTTTAGAACGTGATCATACATGTTGTAGTGCTTGCTCCAAGGCTCACGCGTCGCATTTACGTAAAAGCCCGCGCCCGTGCCAAAGTCCCAGCTATCGTTTTCGCCGGGAATGTTGGCACCACGAGGACTCGTGTCAGGAAATACGATAGCGATCTGCTTCTGGGAAGCTGCCTCGAATAGGTGGCCCTTTTGAGCTGCATTGTCCTCGGTGCATGTGAGGCCCGAAAGGTAGTACAGCACGGGCACCTTGTTCGACGCACTAGCCTCCTTCGGTACAAATACGTTCATCTTGGCCTCGAGGCCGCCTAGCACGCTCGATAGGAACGAGTACTTGGTGAGCAAGCCAGAGAACACTTTGTTTTGCGATACGATAGAAAGACCCATGGCGGTAAGAGAGACAAGCGGTCCGTGTCCTCAGTGGAGGGGTCCCATAGAGTGTCTCGTTCCGCTCATGTCGTGGGACAATTGGAAAGAAAAGGCATGGTCGACGGGTATGTGATAAGAATTAACAGGGCAGCCAAGAAGATTGAGACCAAGGCATGGCGAACAGTTGACCCCATAGGCCATTGGACCAACAAGCAAATTGGCCGGCTGGGGCTCGAGGCCTTTTATCCGACGCAGTTGGATGGCGAGATTGACAAGGCTGCTCGCATTGTCACCAACTTTACTTCGAAAGGCGAGGCTGCTGTTTCGAGTGACCAAGATGGCGAGTACAAGGATGGCCAAGTCAATGATGAGTATGCGGCTCGCAAGACGCAAAAGGTGCTTTACAACATTCCGGCTCCCGTGTTACGTGGCGCCAAGGGCGTGGCCATCTTTACTGTGTTTCGCTCCGGCCTCGGTATTTCTGGTGCGGGTGGATCGGGTATCGTCATGTCGCGGTACGAAAACGGCGACTGGGGCGCGCCATCCGGTATTCTTGTCCACACAGTCGGCTGGGGCCTGATGGTCGGTGTGGATGTGTACGATGTCGTCCTTGTGCTGCGCACGCAGGAGGCTGTGAACGCATTTAAGCATCCCAAAATTAGCATCGGTGGTGAACTATCTGTGGCAGCTGGTCCCGTCGGCAATGGTGCGATTGTCGACTCGGGTCTGGAAGCTTCGCCGTGCCTGTCGTACGTCAAATCCAAGGGCCTCTATGCTGGCGCACAGCTTGACGGCTCGATTTTCCTTACGCGCTCTGATGAGAACGCGCGTTACTACAACTATCCTGGCATTCCGATCGAGACCATTCTCGACAACAAGCTGCCCAAACACCAGATTCCCTACACGTGCAAGTCCGTGTGGCAGGCGTTGTACGTGGCTGAGGGACGTCCTGACTATATGGGCACGGATGCTATCCCTGAGGGTCCATCACCAGGTAACTATGAGGCCACAGATGAAGAAAAGGCCGCGTTGGCGAAGGAACAGGACGGCACGAGCACATCGTCCGCGCCTATTCTTCCGCCGCCCCGCCGGGTGTCCAAGGCAGCTGAGGCCGAAAAGGACCGAGAACCAGCAGCACGCCAGCCGCCACCGCCGCCCTATGACGCCTCTCATTCGAAGTGAATATGACCGTGTGCATCTGCACGATCGCGGAAGCCGCGCCACCAGTCGGCGGCGGAGCGAACAGGTTTACCGCGGGTCTGGATACGCGTAGCGCCATAGACGCCAGACAACGTCTGTAGCGCTAGAGTCTGTTCCTGGGGCAGAAAGATGGCGTGACCAGGCCGATCGAGGCTGATCGTTTCGCTCGGCATGATGTGTCCTTCGTGAATCGCACAAGAGATGGGGGCAAATTGGGACGAGGCGGGCACGAGCGTCGTCGTGAGCGGTTGGGCATACCCAAAGGCACGCATTCGGGCGTCTAGCGTGGCTGCGTCCCAAGAGTCCCATCGTATGTGGGAGAAGCGCGGCGCCAATTTCGGAGCGCGAGTCACACGGTCTGGATTCTGGGCTTGGACGTTCGCAGCGTACGACGGCAAGTGTGCGATGACATCCACAAGTAGCTCTGCAGCATGAGGCGCGAGTGCCGTAGCCAGGGCTGGATACGTGGCGTGGGAGGGTATGGGCACACGTACCTGCTTTAAAAGGCCGCCGCGGTCAAAGTGCGTGGGATGCAACTGCTGCACACTCATCCCCGTGTGGGTATATTGCCGCGCAATAGCCCACTGCAATGGGGCTGCACCCCGGAGGTCAGGGAGCATGGACGGATGCACGTTGAGCGTGAGCGACGGAGAGGGAAAGTGGGACAAAAGATGCGCGGGAATGCGATGCCCAAACGAAGCCGTCACGAGCAGCGGCGCATGTGAGTCACGAATGAGGGACGGAGGCTCGTAGGCGTCGATGCCTTCGGGCGGCACAGCTGTCTGTGGTATGTTGTGCAGTATCGCAAACTGCTTTACAGGCGATACACGCATACGTTTCGCGCCCCAGGCATGCTGCACATCCGGGGGGGTCAGTACGTGTAGCGAGCGGTACAAGTCGGGCCGGTGCGCGATAGCAGCCACTGCCTCGCACGCAAATGCATCCGAGCCGCAAAACAAGACGTCGTACGGAGCCGGCGGCACGGTGGCTACGCCACGACGGCCCCACGGCCGTCGTGACAGCGACCCTACCCGCCGCCAGATCATGGTGTGTTAGTAAGCGCTCGAGGCGTTTTTTCCTCATGCCTCTGGGCTGCGTCCGCCGTAGCCTAACACGTATGCCGTCGGAATCAGATCGGCCGCTGTCGTGCCTGTTTGGCATTATCAAGCCCAGTGGACCGACGTCGATGGACTTGCTGGACCGACTCAAGCCGCTGCTCGCATCGTCGGACCTGTTTTATGCGGCACATACGCCTCGGCGTGTCAAGCCGGCACGGCGACTCAAGCCGTGGGAGCGCGAGCTCGTCGCCAAGTGTGGCCGCCTGCCACCCAAGATGGGGCAGGGTGGCACGCTGGATCCACTCGCGGAAGGTGTGCTTGTGATTGGCCTTCACCACGGCACGAAGCAGCTCCAGCAGTTTCTGCACTGCACGAAAGAATACGAGACCACGGGGCTTCTCGGCACAGCCACGACGTCGTATGATGCCAAAGAGCCTATTATGTCTTATGCACCGCACTCGCACGTCACCGAAGACATGGTGCGCGACAAGCTGAGACTATTTCGTGGGCAGGTCCAGCAGCTTCCACCGCTGTACAGTGCGCTGCGTATGGACGGAAAGCGCCTGTTTGAATACGCGCGCGAAGGCATACCCCTTCCGCGGCCCATTGAGCCGCGCAACGTGTGCATTGACGAGCTGGAACTCGTTCAATGGCACCCTCCCTCTGCGCACACATACGCACCTCCTACGACGCACGTGTCCGACGACGACAAGGCCCTGTTCACGAGGGTGCGTGCCATGGCTGGCGCTCAGGCACTGGATACCACGAATCGGGACACGGCATGTATAGCCGCGCCTGAGGACCGCGAGGAAACGTCGCCACCTGCCGCCTTTACCCTCCGAATGACCGTGTCGTCCGGCACCTACGTTCGCTCGATCGTCCATGATCTCGGCACAGCGTGCGGCAGTGCAGCACACGTGGTACGCCTCGTGCGCACGCGACAGGGGCCGTTCCACTTGGGCAACTCGATACCATGGGAGGTCTTTGAGCGTGGTCTGGCTGAGCTCGGCCACGAGAAGGTAGAGGGGGGCCTGCGTGAATGGGAACAAAGGATCCTGCAGCACATGCAGCTGTGTGACTAGGAGGCATCACGATCTAGGGGCACGATCGCGTCCAGCGACTTTTGCAGGTGCTTCGTGTACTGAATAGCGTACTCCAATGCACGCGCTGTCTCGTCCTGCTGGCTCTTGGGAATGCCAGGCCCAACGTCGGACCGCAGCGTCGATACCACGCGGACGTGGATCTGTGAACTCGGCGTCCACTCGATGGGTCGATTGGATGCATCGATGGACCACTGCGTCAGTAGGCATATACGTACATCCGTAGCGCGGAAAATGCGCAATTCATGCAGGACAAGCGGATGCTCGGACGGCAGCACATACCGCAGGCCGTGCCGCATGACCTGGCGTTCGGGCGCCCATTGCAGCAGAGCCACAAGTTCGTCCCACCCAGCGCGGTGCTGGGCATGCTCCGCGAGCTCGTCAATAGGCATGGCAAAGATCGTCGTCGTCTCAAGGGGCTTGGGCGGCATGTCAGGCGCGGGCGTCAAGACATCGACGATCACGACCGTGCGGACAGCCACGGATGGTGCGGCGCCAGGTGGCACTGGCGGCTGCGGGAGCACGAGCTGCGTCATTCCGTGCTCGGTACGCACGGACAGGCGGATTTGGTCGCGCGCCCGGCGCACATTGCTCCATTGCGTGTCCGACGTCTCCAGCGCCTGTGCAGCTTCGTCGTCACATCGGTGCAGAAGGGTATCGCGCTCGACAAATGCCTCGGCAGGCGTATGCACCATGCGTGCTAGGGCATCAAGAAGAGATCCCACATGCAGCGGCTCCATATGGCCCATCGCCGACACTTGGGTGTGCTGCCTCTGCACCTCGGCGGCATTCATGATGGAGGCTCGACACCCCAGTGCCTCCACACACCATGTCGGCATGGCAAGACGCGCCCGATTTGGGCGCGTATACGGCCCAGGCCGACAGTGATGAGGACGTGTTGGCTGAGCTGGAGCGCGAGGTTGAGGCGCTCAATGAGGCGGATGCTGACGATGCCGAACGCGTTGCCGGCAAGGGACGGGGCTCGGACGACCGCGATCTTTCACAAGCGTTTGAGGAGTATCGCGCTCAGCGCCTCGCTGAAATGCAGGCACAGTACGTACATGCGACTCACGGCAGAATAGCTGCGCGTATCGGTGCCGATACAAGCGATCCTGATCGCGGCAAGTACGTGCAAGTCGAGGACGAAAAGGCGCTGCTCAGCTCGAGTGTGCGCGAGCCGAAAGTCGTGATTCACTTCGCGAAGAAGGAGTTCCGGCGATGCCATATTCTCGATCGGCATCTCGAGCACCTCGCACGGCAGCATCCAGGCACACTGTTTCTCAAGACGTACGTGGAGCATGCGCCTTTTCTTGTCCAGAAGCTCGATATCCGTGTCTTGCCCTGTCTCATGGCGTTCGTGCAGGGCGTATGCAAGGACAAGATGATCGGATTCCAAGAATTTGGAAATAGCGATACATTTACTACGGCCGCCTTGGAATGGCGTCTTGGACAGACAGGTACGTATGCTCCGCTCATGCTAGGCGTGATTTTGCCGCAGCAAAAGCCCAGTAAGCCGATCTTGGGCTTCGGTGTGCCTACCGCCGCGCCGGAGCCCGACGATTGGGACTAGGCCTCCACCATAGACACCCAAGTCCTCGGCATGCTGACTCCCACCACCACGTCGATTGCCGGTACATGCCACAGGTCACGCTCCATTTCCCGGCCGTGTACCCGATCGTGGGTATGTACCGCCTGGCACATGATGAGCTGTTGTGGCGGCCCATGTGGAATGCATGTTACGCCAGAGTGACGCAGGCCGGTGCCACGACCATCTTGTGGTCATTCTTGTCACTCCCTGGCCAGCGACTTGTGTCGGGGCTGATACTGGGACACATGGGCCGTGCCTGTGGCGCCAAATGGATGTATGAGCTCATAGAGGCGGGGGGACGACAGGTCGGGATCCCGATGCTCTCGTTCGGATCGATGACGACGCTGTTGCTGATTCTCAACCAAGTCAACATTGTGTTCGACATGTTCCTGGGGAAGCAAATGCGGGCATTCCGCGACACGGCCTACCGCAAGACGGTCGAGTCACGCGGCAAGTCGTCGGACTTTTGGACGCCGTACACGGAAGAGTACGAGCGGCCGCCCGATCCCCAAGACGGCGTCAAAAAGGTCACCATCAAGAAGCGCTTGTCAGACATGGTTCTGCGCAAGGTCTCTCTCTTGCTGTTTGGCTCCATCCCCATCTTTGGTGTTATATTGTCAGCTGCCTACGGCGCGCTCGACTTTGCACGCGAGATGCACCAGCCGTTCTTCGAGGTAAAGCACATGCAGGACGAGCAAATTACCCTATGGATCACGGAGCGAAGAATAGACTACATGCTCTTCGGCTTCTTTGCCTTGCTCCTGGAACGCATTCCTTTCTTCGGCCTCATATTCTCCGTATCGAACCAGATCGGTGCCGCGATGTGGGCCCACGACCTCGAAAAGCGGCAGCATCGTTTCCAGCGCGGTGAGCTCCAGCCTATTCCTGCAGAGCAAGGACCCGCGGCTTCCGCCAGCGCACCGATAGGCTACGTGCCTGCTTCCCAAGAGCCAGTCAGGCGTCGCGTGCCGCCGCCCCCGTAGCGGCATTTGTACATATGAGACGCTGGTGACGCCGTTCGCGCTTGGCTGCCTCGTGAGCGGCCAGCTCAGATTCGAGCTGCATCACAGCGTACCGCAGCCAGTCTTGGGCGTCTTCCGTGTGCTCCAGCTTGTGCTCTAGCTCGGAGGCAGGGACGTCCACCGAGGGCATGTCCGGTTCGGCCGGGGGCCGCGGCGGCACAGCCGGCAGGTATCGCGCCAGGCGAGCATCTCTGTTGAGAGACGGCAGGATGTCGTGCATCTTATCGGCGAACTCTTCAATAGAGCGTATACCGAGTCCGTAGCGGACAAGGAGTGTGGCCACCAGCGCACTAGCACCGACAATCACAGTGGCCGTGCTAAACGCAAAGATGGCCAGCATCGGTCCATCGTCACCTTGGCCTTCTGTGTCTTCTGGCGGTGGCGCGAAGCGTGTCTTGCTAAGAGCAGGAGGCGCCGCAGAACGCTCTTGCGTCGAAGGTGCACGCGATAAAGCACTGAGTGGCGAACCAGTCGGGCGTATTTGAGACACGGGGATGGGTTTCACGGGACGCGCGCGCTTCGAAGAGGAAAAGAGGGCCATGTGCATGTCGCGAAAAATCGCCCAGGCGCTCTTGTCTGGCATGCTCGATTCCTCGGTGTGGACCGGCGCCACGGCGCGCATACTTTTGGTGGCCTGTTGTGGGGGGGTATGTAGCTCGACATGGGATGCCGCAGGAAATGGCCGTTTTCGAAATGCATACGCAGCTGCACCTACGGCGCCCAGTACAAAAGTAGCCGCTGATGCAGAGAGAAGCACCTGTTTCTTCCTAGACGCATCCTTCGTGCGCTGCGACGATGATGCGTCTTGGTGCATGTTGGCACAGGAAGGCGCGCGACTTGGCCCAGAAATGGGCCTATTCTTAGATAAGCCCCGCTCGACCCCTCCGCCCAGCGCCCGTAGTACGAAACGAGACTCGGACACATAGACGCGCTGCCACGAGGCAGAGAAAGCAAAGATGATTGCCGTAAACAGAATTATGGAGGCAAACTAGAGTACCGTACGTACGGGATGAAACTAGTCAACATGAGGAAGCAATCTCTTGCGCAGACACACTACATTTATGCGCGGCGCTTGAGGTTCGTGCTGAGCTGCGACAGTTAGCGCTGTGGCTGCATTGTGTACATACCCATTCCAGACCCTCGTACAGGCCATCACCGCTCGTAGCGCACGTAGCCTGGATGAACCTGTGGATGTGAGACCATCTAGTACGCACCATTGGCGCTGGCGCAGGCTGTGCAGACCCAGCTTATCAGTGATTTCGGCAGCGTTCATGGCGTTTGGCAGGTCCTGCTTGTTGGCGAAGACCAGCAGCAGAGCATCACGAAGCTCGTCCTCGTTCAGCATGCGTTGCAGCTCTTCACGAGCTTCGGGGATACGCTCACGGTCATTCGAGTCAACCACGAAGATGATACCCTGTGTATTTTGGAAGTCTGGCCGTGAGTCATGATGTATACGTACAGTGGCGCCACAAAGGACGGATCTTGTCTTGACCACCGACATCCCACACAGTGAAGGAGATGTTCTTGTATTCCACCGTTTCGACGTTGAAACCTGCACGCATTAGATTCGCGCATACATACCGATCGTGGGGATTGTAGTAACAATCTCACCGAGCTTGAGCTTGTACAGGATCGTCGTCTTACCGGCGGCATCAAGACCAACCATCAAAATGCCTTCATTCCATGTTAGCCACATTGAAATACAAAAGCAGTACACGTACGCATCTCCTTCTTGCCGAAGAGACCAGAAAGCAGTCGCGAAACAGACAATCCCATGTTGCTTGTTCACTAACGTAGACGGAGGGCAGAAAAGGGCTGACGTAGTCCGCGACGGTCAGTACTGCCACCTGATTCCACTCGGTACCTACCAGGTCGTTCTATCATGCGCCCCGAGGCATGTTGCCTCTTTTTCGCGCTGGCGCGTGCCGCAGCCTTGCTTACGTGATCACCGGCCCGATCAGGTCCTGCATGCAGTATAAATAGCATGCTTCGCTGCTCGTACCATTGAAATGGCAGGCACTTGCGTGTAGAAAGCTCTTGCCCATAGTTGAAAGCAAGCTTCCAAGATTGCTCGATGTAGAGAACGTGATGGTTGATTTGTCACGCGGATGAAAAAAAAAAAAAATGTGGGCGGGAGCCCACGCCCGGTTTTTCCTTTCCACTCTTATCAGGTCTGCTATACCAAGTTGATGTGTCGACACATGGCCCATTGACATGGACGTGGACCTATATCATACGTGGGGGGGCCACTAATGCGTGCCGAAAGGGAACATGTATCTCGATGATCGGGGCTGCTTCGCTGCCCTCCTACATGCTTAAAACGGCCATGGCGCGTTGGATCGTTCGTACCATGTGCGCTCGCGTGCATGCAATTCTGCTCGACGGTGCTGGTCAAGTGGGGAAACGGGTGATGCCGTGTACTGTGCTCTGGGTGTGACTTGTGCACGCAACGCATCCGCCATTGCATGCATTGCGAGCGCTTGGTGAACGGCCCAGCGTACACAAGGCACCGATGTCATGCTCTCTGCTTTGGATATGGATACGGTGGTTGTGGCTTGCTGATGCGAGTGCAAAGTGTACGTATGCTGCTGGACTATGACTTGATCATATTGGCGACTGATGCGTACGCTGATGCATTCCTGCTCTGTCGAACGACAGCAGTGTAGTCGGAGCTCATAATCGGCCGCGTAATTGCGTGGGGCCGAATACAGGATCCCCATGACGCGGCTGTATGTTACGCCCTGCATTTGCTGGAGGCTTTCTGTCCTCCGTGCATCGTACCATTTCACCACAGGCGTATGAGCATGGACTCGGTGCAGCCATCTCGTGGTCAGATGGAGAATGTGCCTAGCATCTTTGGGTATGGGTGCGTGAGAAAGGTTGTCGTATGTTACTTTCGCGTAGGGTGAGCTGGTCAGAATGGCCACTTGATGTCGCGGCAGTACGTGCCAAAAGGTGCGCACGTTCGATGGCTTCCATGCCGATGTCAGTGCACCGTCCGTGTGTATTTGTAGATATCCAAACTGCGTCTCCTGTCGAAGGGGCGCCAATCCATACGTATCCAGGCTCTCGATGCTGTGCATCTGCAGACTGGCCAAGCTCCAGACATGCTGCTGCATGACCAAGGACCACGATGACGCGTACGTACCTCTCCAGAGGTGATTCACGTGACCAGACAAGGCGCCAGGTGTTGTTGTTGGCGGTGCATCCATGGCACGCTACCATTCCACCATGGGGCGAAAGCGCACAAACCGACTACTTTCCGAAGAGCAGATCAGAGAAGTGCTTGAGAACTACGATATGGAGTGCGAAAAGGTGATGGCACGCCTTGAGCGGAGTGCACAGCGGCGTTTAGAGGCGGCCAAAACTCAGATGGAGGCGCGGATCCAAAAGATCCCGCCCGATGTGCGCCATATTCCCCTGCAAGAGTACTATGATATGCATGCGAGTTCATCAGCAGCAGAGCGTGGGCGATACATCCCGCCCCTAGCTATGGCGAGTCTACCTGACTAGCGACGTGCTGGCCCACGTTTGCGCTGGTTCGGGAACGACAAGGGCAGGCGGAGGTGCCACTTGCGTTGCTGTTGCTGCGATGCAGCGCCGTCCCCGTCTACGCCGTGTTTTGTGCTCTGCGAGCTCGTGCATCCCAATGACCGCAGGATCTCGTTCACGCGCTGAGTCGTCACGCATAGTTCCTGCGCCAACACGTCGGAGGCGAGGCTGAACTCTTCGAGATGCAGAGCCAGCACAACGATACTGGCAAAAAGGCGCGTATCGCCGATCGCCGTCATGGCGTACCGATGCGAGCTGCGGGCCTGCTCGGCATACTGCGATACGAGATGCTCCATCACAATATCTTTTTCGTGTTCGGGCAAACGCATCTTGTGTGCCACTTGGGACACGCCATCGTCGCCACGGCTGAGACCTCGGGCATGTTTACGGAATGCCAAAAGGATGGCCACGTAGTATCCCACGCGGACAAGCTCCATGGCGCGCGACATGCCCGCGTCGTTCTGTGCTGTTTGGACGATCTGCCACATGCGTGGAAGAAGCCAGGGTGATGATGTCAGGCGCAAAGCTTTGGCGAGGTCAGACTGCGACGAGCATTTCAGCAGGTGGCGAGTATGCAGGGCATTAAGGACAGTCGGTGGCACTAGGGATGCCAGTGGGTACACATCAGCTGGCTCACTAGCGTCGAGATGAGCCTGTGGGAGGGCACGACTGGTGTTGAGTGTCGCATTCAGTTCCAAGTCCGTTGGCAGCGATGAGGCTGACACATCGATGCCCGATGCGACGTGTTCGAGGATGCCATCCATATTCTCTGTATTCACCTTCATGCGGTCGAGGTTGCGTGCGGCTTGCTTCTGCTTCTTGTTACCGAACGCCTCGCCAAGATCTCGGCGTGCACGTGTATAGTCCATGTTGTCCTGCGCACCATGCTCTGTCGCCGACGCGCTAAGGTGCGCAAGCGACTTGACAGACCGATTCAGCGTAAAGAGTGGCGCGACACGAAATGTGACCTGCTTCTTTTCTTTGTCGTAGGCACCGATAAGGTAGTCACCCGTGTATCCACGCGTTTCACGGCGCAAGTCTGCGGCGGCTTGTGCGGACGCGCCCCACCCCCAGTTCGTGCTCGTATACTGCATCACATCTGTGCTTCCTTCGAGGAGAAGACGGTCATCCAGGGTGGCCTCGGACGATGTACCATCACCGGCATCGTTACTGGGCGCACGGTACAAGGCAAAACGTGTGTGTTTCTGAGGCGCAAAGTCGGAGAGCGACACTATGGTTAGAATTCCACGACGCACATAAAGCTGGTCCCATGGGTGCCGATGCGTCATCGACACAAAGCGACACTTTGGGGTGATCGTCAGCCGCTCGCTTCTTGGCGGGCGACATGGTCGTTCCAAGGCAGGTTTTTTTGTCACAAAAAAAACCAGAGGGACCCTCCACACCTGTACCGCGTCGGCCCACCGTATATCAGTGCGAGACTTGTTTGCGAGCCACCATGTTCTGGCAGCGCTGTGCCGTGCGTGCAGCGCCACGCGCTACATGGACGATAAGGCACTTGTCTACGAATGCGTCAACGCATCAGGGCATGCTGAAGCGCGTGCTTGTGGATGCCATCAAGGCGCGTGGACCCCTGACCATCCCGGCATACATGCAGGCGTGTCTTACGAATCCCGACTATGGCTACTACGCCACAAAAGACCAGGCGTCCCCAAGTATTCTCGGATCACGCGGTGACTTTATCACGAGTCCAGAGATCAGCCAAGTGTTTGGAGAGCTCCTTGCCGTGTACTTTGTATCGCGATGGCAAGCGGCTGGTGCTCCGTCGCGCGTACGGCTCATTGAGCTCGGCCCGGGTCGCGGCACACTGCTGTGTGATATGCTGCGTACGTTTTCTGCCTTTCCAGAGATGATGTCGGCGATGCGATCTGTAGAGCTCGTGGAGTCGTCGCCGCTGTTTATCGAGCATCAGGAATCGGGGCTGAGTGCTACGCTCGGTCGTATGGGCCGATCGCTTGCGAATGCCGACACACCTATTGAGAAGCTGTCACCGAAAGAAGTGCGCGTAGAGTGGTTTGCATCATACGAGCAGGTCTCCGTCGCGCCAGATGCATGGACCATCGTTGTGGCACATGAATTCTTTGACGCACTGCCGATCCATATTTTCGAGAAGCATGCGACTGGCTGGCGCGAAGTCATGGTCGATGTGGACGACGGTCACAGACCCGTGAGTGTAGTCAAGGCATCGGATTTGAATCGCAAAGCCCCTGAGCCTGGGTTGCGCTTCGTTCTTTCGCCCGGCCCCACGGCGTGGACCCAGCTTCTCGCCAGCAATTCTGAGCGCTTCAAAATGATGCAGCCGGGTCAGCGTGTCGAGGTCAGTCCTGCTGGATGGACTGTGGCGCGCCGCCTTGGTGAGTGGGTGTCTGGGTATCCCGCCTTGCGCCCTGAGCACGCCACTTCACAGCGTCCTCCGGCGGACACGCGTGAGCAGCGAGGCAAGCGCTCCCTGGGTGGATGCGGCTTGGTCATTGACTATGGTGGCATGCGCTTCTTTAGCGAGAGTTTCCGCGCATTCCGCTCGCACAAGCTCGTCGACCCATTGGAGATGCCTGGTCAGTCGGATCTGACGGCCAATGTCGACTTCTCGTTCCTGATGCATGCTCTGCACACGACTGATGCATTTACGTACGGACCGCTATCGCAGCGCGACTTTTTGACGGCCCTTGGTTTGTCGCTGCGCCTAAAGAAGCTCGTCGAGTCGAACGCACCAGACAGGCGCGTCGATATTGAGCGTGCGGCACAGCGCCTGATCGAAGTGAACGGCATGGGTACGCAGTACCAAATCCTGGGCATTTCGTCCCCGGCGCGAGCACATGGCGATGAGAGCGTGGAGCCAGAAGAAGTCTATCCATTCCTCTAGACACTATAGCATTACTTGGCCTCCGCTGCCTCTTCCGTCTCGACCGGCTGCTGCGTGAGACGCTCGATGGCTTGCATCAGAGACGTCGTGTGACCAGTCAGGCTACAGGCTTTGTCGATCACAGACTGGTACACGACTGGGCGCGGCTGGTTTATGTTGAGGACGCCATCTTCGATCGTCGCGTCCATCTTGGTCTCGTTGAGCAGCTTAGCGACCCACTGCTCGCCTTCTTCCTTGGACAGCACGAGCCGATTCGACAGGTCACCGATGTCCACCTTTTGGTGGATGCGACAGTACACCTCGCTCACCAACAGGCGGGCCTGCTCCATGAACGTGTCGGCCATGTCATGCAGGAAAAAGTCACCATGCGCCACGCGCTGAGCCTTTGCGAGCTCTTCCTGCGCTCGATCAAAGTCCAGCTCAACGTAGAGCTGGCGGAAAAAGTCGACAAACGGATCGGGGCGCAGGCGGTACGCTTCCATTTGGATGACCTTGGAAAGCTCCTGAAGGGCTGCGTGGGTTTGCAGCTTGGAAGTGTGCGAGTAGCTACCACCCTCGACGACATAGCCGCGCAAGCATTGCCGCCGCGTCACGATGAGGGCCACAACTAGGTAGCGGAGAAGCCACCAGCACGACATTTGGATCGCATTCAGGTATGACTGGCTGAGGAACATCTCCACGAGCTTGACGCGGCCGGAGGGATGATTGAAAAAGACAAAGAGACTCCAATGTAGGAGCCACACGCGCTTTTGCAGAATATGCTCATGCGACAGCTGTTGCTCATCGCACGCGCTGCTGGACGATGTCGACGCACGCTGGCCGTCGATGTGATCACGCAGCACGCGCAAGTCATCAAGCGCACGCTCCCACTCGCCGGTCAGCGTATTACTGGCCAATTTGCCCCATAGTACCGACTCGTATACCTTGCCTGTGTCGGGCGATAGGACTGAGTAGTGGTATAGATACGAAGAGGCCTCACTGTACTTTCCACATGCAAAGCAGAAACGACCATATTCGTATAGCACATGGATCTGCTCTTCCGTCAGCTGGTACTGCTGCTTGAGCCACTCAAAATTCTGCGCCTTGTCCTGCTTCAGCGAACCGGCCACCACCGGGTCCTCAATGACCTTGAGCACATGTTCTGCCTCCTTCGACAGCTTCTCATTTTTGGCCTCCATTTCGCGCGCACGCTCGGTGATCTCCTTCGGCTCAGCCTCACCAGGGTATGCCTCTTTATAAAGCTGCAGCGCATAGTCGGTCATATTGGTCTTCTTGCTCACTTCATACTGCGCTTTGACAACGTCCTTGGCATCAAAGAGATCCAAGGTGCGTAAGTGCGAGAGGAGAGGAAGAACTAGATGCGGATCTAGGTGCGCAACGAGCGTCTGCGTCAGATCATACTCTGCCATGTTCACCGAGCAGCCGACGTGCAGAGCAAGAAAAGGCCAGCAAAAATGTCGGCCCCTCTTTCTTCCTCCGACCTACTAGGTCTGCATAACACGTGGCCTCATGGCCTCGCCTGCCGACCCTCCCGTCACACCGGCCCCCTTGATGCCTCGAACCTGCGCAGCCGCCCAGGGCATCGTGGCCTCCGGATGGGCTTGACGTGCTGCCATCTACGATACTATCAAACAGACCTGACAGCTTCTCTAGGGCGACGGCTCCCTCGAAGTATTGGTAAGTGACACACTCTTGCGCGCACTCCAAGGTGCACTCATGTTCGTACAAACCATGCCAAGCTAGGCGGTGTATTTTGGACCACTACGTGGTTGTACATAGGCGAATGCGTGACAACATTCTTAGTGACCAGTGCGGCGCTGCTCAGCAATGGCCGTCGTGAGGATGTCCATCTTGCTGTTATGGTTAGCGCATCCCATAGGCGCTTAATACATACCGCTTAGCACGGCCGATCGTGCCGATACGGCGCTTAATGAACTTACGCGCACGCTTGTCCTGAACTTGTTAGCATCTCTCTTGCACAGCCAGACACACGACGACGCAAAGAATCGACATGCGACTGGCCAAACGGTTCCACATACCCTCGAGTTACGAATCAACTCCATGGCGCGGCGCTCGTAAGGAGCAAAGCCCGTCACCTCGCGGATAACGCTCCGGATCGTCTTGACACGCTCGCTCGCGACACCCTTCTGTTGCACGCGACGAGGGGCCAGAATACGGCGGTTGGTGGGGTGACCACGGTTAATACCCCAAACGATATCTGTGCGAGGCACGCCTGCCTTGTGAGCCGGGTTCGATGAGCTGCCCATGGTTGGCTTCTTGACGGAAGGTGTTCGAGATCGCTGAGCGCCCACCGCTCTTTCCACACAGCCGCCCGGCCAGGGTCGTACTTGAAAATATCACGTGATATACTACACCTACCCACAATGCTGACTCATACGATCATCCGTGCGCACGCGACGCGCGTATGTACCGTGCATCATCGCTCCTCCACCATAATGCCACTGGTTGCCGTGAGTGAGCCGCCCAGGGAAGCGGCAGCAGACGAACCGGGCGTGTACGAATCAACACCGAAATCGCTGGAAGAAATTCCGTCACGATTGGTTTTGCATGAGGACCCTGTTCACTTGTGTATGCGACCTGTGCCCCCCGTTCTGCAAGAGAGGGACATTGATACGCTGGCGTCTGTGGGCACCTTGTGGCTTACAGAACAGCGTTTCACTTTTCTGCCAAGGCAAGGCAAAGGATTTCAAGTTGACTATCCGTCAATTGCTTTGCATGCCGTATCGCGATCTGTACCTGAGTATGCCACTCATGATGATTTTGGCACAGAGATGTGTCTCTATTGCCAATTGGATGACCACCCAGAGCGTGATGAGGAAGAAGAGGATGAGGTCGTGAGAGAAATGTGGATTCTCACGCATGATGTTGCTTCTCGTACGTTTCAATCGCTAACCATATAGTGAATACGCTGTATGAGTCTCTATCGCATTGTGCGTCGCTGTATCCGTCTTTACCTGGCGGCGCCGATGCACATCCATTGGCGGGACTAGCAGCGATGAGCGGCGAAGCGTCAAGTGAGGAAGAGAAGAACGATGAAGGAAGGGTGCGTTCAGGCTTCCAAAGTCCAGACGTGCGCTATCGACCATATTAACAATAGGTTCAGTCATGCCCATCCAGCAATACACTCATGTTTGTCAATTTTCCTCCGGCCTTTTTCACATCGGAAGCGACTGTATCCCTGTTTGTTGATGTGCTAAGAGCGTATGGCCCTCTCGTTGCTTGGTCACCGATGCCTGCCTTTCGACAGGCACGGGCTGTGATGGAGCGGCCGTCTGACACACTACGGATAAAGCAGGCTCTTGACTACCAGGAGCTTCCACAAGATGATGAGCAGAGGTACGCTGATAATGAGTAACCAAAGTTTTGTGCTCCGCGTGTACTACGATCATGATACTCCTCTTACGTTGCTCCCGACCGGTGAGTACGCTGTGACGCAGGCTGTGGATATTCCCAGGCCATTCCTGGAACCGCCAGCGCCAGAAAAAGAGTTTCTTTTGAGTCCGCCTGGCAGTCCGCCGGTAGGATGGGAGCAGCAAAAGGAAGATCGGCCTAATACCCAAGCTCTGTCGGACGATCTGATCAAGGCTCTCCAAAAGTTGTCTATGGAGCAGGAGACGCCAAAGGCAGAGAACGCAGGCACTTCTACACTTTTTCAAGGTTCGAATCATGCTGTGCCGGGCGTTGTTCTTCATGCTACTGAGTCTGCGACTTCGTCGTCATCGCGGCCATCCGGCATCGAGCGCGTTAAGGCGACCAAAGATAGCATGCGTCCGACGTCTCGACCCCCCATATAGAAATCTGTGTACATTAGCTACATCCTATGCCTTGGTATCTTCCTCATGAACATCCGCAGGCTTTTCTGTGGCCGCCGGCGCAGCTTGTCCCGTCGGGCTCAGCGTAGCCGACTCTCCGAAGTGCTCCTGAGGAACGTACGCCTGTTGAGGCAGACCCGTCTCATCCACCTGCTCTGCTGCCTCAATGACTTCGTACATGACGGAGGCTGCTTCCGGAGCCGGAACCTTGCCCATCAGCAAGTCCATTGCAGGGATCGGTTGTCCGTAGAACTGGGCATTGGCTTCCTTGCGCTCAAGGAGACCCGTGCCTTCCAGCGACACGCCACCATAGAGGCCCTTGCTGCGGCTGTAGGTAAACATTGGCGCAGTGTGCACGAGACTGGCGGAAACAGCTGCACCGGTGCCAATGGGTCCCACGGCGGTAGCGAGATTGCCGCCGAATGACAAGTTACCTGCCATGCCGAACGAGCGCACAGCCTCTTCACTATTCATCACGATGACGTACTCAGTGAAGTCGGCACCAATTTGGAATCCAAAGCCCACGCCGGCTGTGACCACACAGCTTGGCGCGGACCACGATCCATCGGGCAATCGGGCCACGACGACACCGCTACCGGCCTTGCCCGACCACACGAATCCGGCTTTGAAAACAGTGAATATAGCAAGACCCTTAGCTTGAAGCAAAACGGCCTTGGGAATCGAGTTCAAGGCCGATTCAGGGTTGTTGGGATCGGCAAGGAACCCCTCAAGGATTTTGGCGGCACGCTCGCATTCGGCTGGTAGGCTAAATCCAGCATGCACATTCTTGGCATGAGACTCCAGCTGCGCATAGCCACGCTGAGCGTACATCGACGCCTGGTTCTTGGCTTTTAGCGCGGCTGTCTTGAATCGGTCCATATACGACATGGTGAGGTGAGCCGTGCGTTGCCACTCACCACGCCACCGGGTGGCTGGTGCACTATCACGTGACCAATATCTGGAGGGCATCGTGCTCGTTACCAGCTCGGCGTTGACTGCACACGCCCAGGATGAATGGGGCGCCGAGCCGGGCTGTGGGCTTACTGCGGCCCGCGCTATTCATGGCGGTATTGACTGGATGTATATTCGTGTGTCTCCTTTCGTTTGCCTTTCTTCCGCACATGCTGCACATGCGCATGGAATGCCGCATGTCGCGCATGTATCCGGCGTATGAGGACCACAGCGAGCAGCTCCGCGATTACACGCGCTCATCATCCCCCGTGATGAAAAAGTATTCTCTGCGAGAGTATCGAGAAATGAATGCGTATATGTTGAATCCATTGTATGATCGTCCTCTTTCTCCTATACCCGTCCTTTTTATTCCTGGCAACGCGGGGAGTTTCGCACAGGTGCGCAGTATGGCGTCAAGTGCGTTCTATCAGTACTGGAATAGATGGTTCGAAGTACCAAATGATGATATGCAGGATGTGCCTGGACCCACGGCCTGGTTCTCTATTGATTTTAACGAGGACTTTTCGGCATTTCACGGCAAGACGCTTGAGGACCAAGCGTACTACGTGAATGAGGTGGTACGGTATCTTCGTGCCATGTATTCCAAACAAGGCAATATGAGTGTCGGAATCGTGGGCCATAGTATGGGCGGCATCGTGGCACGCCTTGCCCTGACGCTCCCTAACACCGAGCCGTCCAGTATCGATACGATCGTGACACTTTCTACGCCCCATGCATTTCCACCCGTCCCGTTCGAGCGTTCTATGGAGCAAGTGTATGCGCGCATTCATGCTTACAAGAGCGATACCATGCCACTGATCGTCTCGATTGCTGGAGGCATACTTGACACGCAACTTTCCTCAGACGCATCATCGCTCTCTCTCTTCGAAGACGGAAAGGCGCCTGAACGGTCCTTGTCTACATTCACAACCGCTTTGGCATCACTATGGAGCTCCGTGGACCACCTAGCGATTGTCTGGTGTGACCAGCTACGGGCTCGTATTGCGCGTTCCTTTTTGCGCGATTATGCGTACTTTGGCAGTGACTTTGCGCACCGCACGCGACACAGCATCCGCGATCAACGTCGCGAATTTTGGCGCTTCATGCTGGGATTGTCGGACGACGCTGCGAGCCTCAGGACTCAGCACCTCGCGCTGGATACCTCAAGCAGCGGACCTGCGGCCAAGGTAGCCCCGACGACACGATTTTTGGCCTCCGATTCTCACTACTTGAAGCCCCTCGTGTTTATGGATACGTCAGACATCCAAGTTGATATACTGGATGTCGCGATCCCACCAGGCCCGCGCCAAAAGTACGACGGCAATATCACGTACGCCGACGAAGCGCTGGCGTTTGAACTCATAACGAATTTGTCGCTTGGCCAAATGAACGACCTGAGCTCGAATTCACCCGGTGGTGCTGAAATTGTTGTGCTTCTGTGCACCCACGCGGTGGCCACTCCTTTGGAAAGGTGCCACCCGGCCCTGATGAACGGCGCCCAACCGCTGCCCTTTTCGCCGGTGCCCGAGACCAACGTCAACACAGCGTTCCCCAATGCCAAGATTCAGTACGAGGCACCGAGTGCAGCGCTCATGCGCATGCATTTCCCGGCTGCCTTTCTGCAGAAACACGAGATTACCGCGGTGCGCGTGGAGTACATCAAACAGGCCAAAAACCTACCCTCTCGCGAAGGTGTTCCCCCTATCCTGTCCTACGGCTGGACGGAAGACAAGCCGTTGAACTTGCGTGGTGCCCCAGGCTGGCTGCGTTCGCGCACATGGGCCTTGCCTGGCATCAATGTCACGTCTCTGATCAGCTCATTCGTCGAGCATGGCCCGCTCTGGGAATGGAACTTTCCTGACATGGATTCCTCCCTGCTCGCGTACACGGTTACCCTTGTCCCTGCGCCGTGTGCTCACCGCCTAGATCCCCCGCCACCTCGTATGGCGCCCATGGTGCGCTTCCTCAGTGCCTCGACGGGCGATGCCCGTATATTCCCCTCGCTGCATACCCGCGCACGCAACGATTTGCGTGTGGCATTACACGGCACTGCACCCTTTATGCAAGAGCCAACGCATCGCGGCACGCGCATGCAACTGTGGTTACTGGACGACTACCGCCATACGCCGTATAACGGCACTTTTGACGTGAACTGCCCGTTGCCCTACACGCATGTCCGTGCCTCTGTGCACTGGCGTGCGAGTATGGCTCTTTTCGTGCTGCGATACCGAATGGCTCTGCTAACGTGGCCCCTGGGCGTCTTGGCTCTGGCACGTGCACTACAGCCCACCGCGCCGCCTCTGGATGCCTTACTTTTCCTCATGCGTGGTCGTGGTCTGCTCATGCTGATGCTGGGTCCACTGGCTCTGCATGTCTGTGTATTCTTTGGCGCCTCACTTGGTGCACCGCGACACGCCCTCGGCATTGGTATCACGTCAATGTCGTTTTGGTGGCTCGGTCCTATGCTCTCGGTGCTCGCAACTAGTCTTGCACTCCTCGTGTACCTCGTCACAGAGGCCGCGATGCACGTCTTGTACTTGGCTGTGCGCCGATTTGTGCCGCATCTTCTTCCGTCCAACTCCACGCTTGTACCTTCTTGGCCGACGCGTGGCGCGTGGATCACTTGGCTGCGACAGCGCTCAACGTGGGGCACAGGCCTCGCGCTGCTAGGCCTCTTTGTCACGCTGCCCTACCAGGTGCTCATTTTACTTTGTGTCATGTTACATATCGGAACTACGTGCCGTTCTTACATGGTGTACCGCGAATCGGGCGCATTACAGTTCAGCGAGCATGCCTGGCTCATGCAATTCTTACTGTGGCTCGTGCCCTTGCAAGCGCCTATGCTCGTCGTGTGGGTCCGCAACGTGCATGCCGGCATCGTCATGGGTCTCGCCCGCATTGAGAGCAACGTGTTGATTGTCGCGCCTCTTTTGTGGCTCATCTACCTCGAATGGCTCCCCTCCGTCTGGCACAGGCCATCCACATTTTACTTTACACAGGCTCATTACGCTGTGTACGGCAGCATGGCACTCTGCACGTTGATATATGGCATCCGGTACAGCTATGCCATTCTTGATGCTTTCCTTGTCACTGTGGTGTTCGAGCTTGTCAACCGCATCGTGCTCCTGTACCAGGCGCGACCACCGCCTGAAACGATCAGCATGCGCGGCGTGTCCATGCTCGCGGTGCCGCCTTCGATCACGGACTCTCTGTGGGAAGAATACCTTGCCACGCTAGAGGCGTACCTGCACGTCCATGCTCAGGTCGAGAACACCCTCAAAGATGGCTTTTTCCAGCTCACTCGCGCGAAAATGACCATGAGCGGCACATTTGGGCAGCGCACCGGTCGCGATGTATATAACGAACACATGTCGGCGCAGGTGCGGTTCGCTCAAGAAGACACGGATACAGCACCTGCATCCTCCTCTTCCGGTTTGCGACGTCGCCACGGCCAGGAGAGTATACATGTTTCATCGGGCGCCTCTCATGATTCGGACCCCGTGGCCCAGTTTAGCGGCCTGCCACCACCAGCTCTTCGAGCTGCTCAGCGCTCATTCCAGCGTGCAGTCGCACTGCTTGTGGATACAAATACATCACAGGCCGCCATACACACCGTCTACCACCTCAAAAAGAAACTCGAGGCCCTTGAAAATGATATCCTACAGCGCCGTAGTTGATGCCTACGCACATGTGCACTATGTTCCTTGACAGCCCTTTCCCTACTCGGTACGCGCCACCTTGGCAGGCTCCTTTTTGTCATCGTCTTTCTCTTCATCGTCGTCGTCGTCATCGTCGTCTTCATCGTCATCTTCGGCCTTGCGCTTGCCGGCGCTCGATTCGCTGCGTTAGAGCCAGTATCCACGTACCCTGCCTTCTCTCCTGCGCCTCCCTCCTCATCATCTTCGTAATCATCGTCGTCTTCGTCATCATCCTCTTCTTCCTCCTCATCGTCGTCTTCCTCGTCGTCCTCATCGACGACCTGCCTGTTAGCATCCTCTCACGTACAAAGTCCTCATCTTCATCTTCGTTGTACTCCTCCTCATCTTCAGCTTGCTTAGCCGGAGCCTTTTCAGAAGCCTCTGTTGTAGCGCTCGGTGCGGGCTCCTTCGACTCAGGCACAGCGTTCACCTGCTTCTCTTGTGTCTCTTTTGCCTCGACCGACGTCATGGTGGATAAAAAACCACGCGTGTTGCATCGGGCCTAGGCGTGCACACCATACAGACTGTGATTGGCTGAAACCGCTTGCTGGTTGGCGCGTGCGTCCCTCTCGACGTTGCGAGGCTTCTTTGCCAGGCAGGCTTGATGGAAATGTACATACTAACCGCTGTGCCTACCTTTGTCCTTGTCCCCTGATCCATAGGCTCTCTTTCGACTCTGGCTATATTTACTCATCTTTGACCACAGGTAGCGCAGGGAGCGACCGATACCCGCCGTATAGAGTCCTTTCAGTGATTGAATCCTCGTGGGTTCGGATACGATCTGGACGATTTGCTCACGCAAAGCGTCCTCAAATGATGGCTGCTGAACAACTGCAAGCCAAAATCGCGTGGAATAAGGCCATTCATCTGCTTCCTCACAGTCGTCGTCCTCGTAAAGCTTTTTTCGCGTCTCCGGGTTATCCCGCAGTTTTCGAATGTTGGCCGACGTAGCGGGCATTAATTCCTCCGGGTCCATATCCTTGCACTTGCGAAAGATGGGATGCAAGTGCGGCTGTCGCTGAAAATGCTGGACGAGACGGAGACGCAAGGTCTGAGGCAAGTTTATGGCGACGAGAGCGAGGGTGGCAGGCCGCTTGTCTTGGTGCATCGTAAATGATTCTCGATTGTGATTCACATGCACGAAACGAAGCCTTGTGAGCAAGGTCGAGTACATGATCCGGAACCAGGGCAGCTGGTGCTTGACAATGTTCTCCACCTTGTTGCGGTTCTCACCACCCGGTACCTTCATGCGGAAGTCGCCCATGTAGCTTAGAGACGCAAGCATACGGTACAATTCCATCTCTGAGAATGATGCGGGGAGCAAGAGGAGCGATGCACGCAACGCGGATGTCAAGTTCGCTTGCTGGGCATTTGGCACGCGATTGTTTGTTGCATCAAACAAGCATGCAATGGGTTTGTGCATGCGTCCACCCACATACAATGTATTCCAGTATAGCAAATCCTTGCACATATCCTCAATCGAAATCACACCGTACTTGACAATCTCATTATTTACCTTGATGTACGGTATATACCACAGTCCTGCGCCCATCTTTTGCGCAGCACGAATTGCCCATAAACCAAACCATCGTGTCCACCAAGGATAATGCGACTTGTTCCTGAGCATATTGGCCGCATGCCAATGCACCGGGTCTTTTACGGCCACCACCATATCAATCATGGGCGGTGCCCCTCCATCTCTCCGGGACAGTGGTGCTTGGCTAAATACACCAGATCCGTATGCAAAAGCATACTGCATTATGGGGAGGTTCATTCCGTGCAAAATTGCAAGAATATGCTTCCGATGCTCTGCTTCTTCAGCTGTTCGCTGAGACATGTCAGGCATGGCTGTCGGCACCACGAACGAAGCAGGAAATTGCCTTGCGTTAGGAGTAATAAATTCAGATTCGATGTGCGATGCATTTCGATGATAGAATGAGCGCATCGACTTGACCCGATACATGCCCGCTGGCAGTCGACCCAATCTAGGCACCATTCTCATCAAGGTCGTGAGTTACGGCCTTGGTGAACCAGTGCGCCGGTCGTATGTTCTAATGTGGAGGTTCTCCACATGCGAGGTTCATGCTACGTGGGTGCTTTGCAGCCGCTCATTCAACATATGCCTCGCCTGCAAGTGAGACATAAAGCCACCAACAAGATGTAAACTCCCAGCAACAAAAACATCTGGGACTGTATTTGTAGCACAGGATCCATAGTCGCGGACAGCCGCCATGACATGCTCAATACTAGGCACGACGTCCACACGGATATTGGCATTGTGAGCGGACAAAACACCATCTTGTTCTAGTCCTTGCAGCTGACACCATGAGCTCAATAGCTCTCTTTGCACAGACATATTCTCAATATCTTTAGGATCCACAGATCGCGACGTCAAATCGCTTGCAGAGCCACCATCCGCATAAGTATTGTTAGTGCAAAAAAAAACGCGACGGAAAAAGGTCTGTGCGTCAACCTGGCAATTCTTCAGCTCATCTAGCATAGAGTCAAGGAGAAAGTATGCGGAGCGCCCATTTGTGCAGTTGAATACGAGAACTTTGGGCTGCTTGCTTTGCGCCGTCTCTCGCACGAACCATTGCACACAAACACGAACACTTTCTACCGTGTGTGCTCCATCCAAATAATACGTTGCATGAAACGCTTCTTTTGCAGGCACGACCTGACATCTTCCAGGCCAGAATGCCGAGGATAATGCCACACGAGCTAGGTCAGGTACTGATGCACCAGTGCATCCCAGCTTTTCAGACGCACCAGGGAATCGGTGCTTGCCAATATCCGAAAGAACAAATGTTCGGATCAGCTCCAACGCCAAGCTCGCGTTAGAGTATTGATGATCACCAGGCAGTCCTAATTTGACGTGCAGTAAGTCGCGATTTACAGGGACCACTTGGAATGACGAAGCCTGGACTTGTTTTGCATACTTTTGGAGCACAACTTGTGCATTCTCTGGCTGTTCTACACTTAAAGCAGGAATACCTGGCTTAAAGATGCCAGCCTTTTGCCAGGCTACTTCTTCCAATGTATGTCCGAGAATAGCTGTATGGTCGAGACCAAGCGCCGTGACACCAGTGACCACTGGGTGCTGAACAATATTCGTGGAGTCATACATACCGCCAATCCCTACTTCCAGTAGCGTGGCTGACACCTCTAGAGAAATAAACACGTGAAAGGCAAGAATGGTCATGAATCGAAAATAAACAGGTCGGAGGGGGGTTGTTTCTAGGGCTCGGTGGGGATTCTGCTCAAGACGATCCCATACTTCCCAAAAGAATTTGGCGAAGTCTGTCTCGGATATGGGCACGCCGTCTATGCGGATCCGCTCACGAGCTGCGACCATATGAGGCGACGTGTACAAGCCGATTTTTCCCGCTCCAGGCGGGCGTACTTTTTGTAGAAGTGCATCACAAAATGCTGCTGTTGATCCTTTTCCTTTTGTACCGGTGATATGTATCACATTTAAACGATCAAGTTCATCGCGCCTGTGTCCAATTCGCTGTAGGTATTCGGTCATTTCTGGCTCGTTCAGCTCATTGACAGTCTTTCCACTTCTTCTAATAGCTTCAATGGTTGCAGCATTAGATTGTAGCGAGTTAAGCGCTTCAATAGCAGCGGCATAGTTACGCGTAGCACTGGGCATGGTTGTGTATAGCCGCGGGATTTGCCAACGTGTCTGCCAGAGACGCGTCGCTCCTCGCTGCATAAACGCAGTGGAGCACAGCGCCAGCCAGAATCTCGTGCAAGAGGCAAGCGCCGGCCGAATATGTGCGCCCGGACCAGCTCCATTCCACGTGGCATCCACGAAGACCGTCATCCAGGCTATCTAGTTTTGAAATATTCACGTGATCTACCCTACGCTCCTAGGGTGGGCTTCTTCGTCCGCGCGGCTGCTGCTGAGAAAGTGTGGCACAACCGCTCGGTTTCTACTTCTAACCATCAAGGCCGATCTTAGTGGTTTCCCCTTGGTACGTGCGATGAGCGCATTCGTGTGTGCGGAATACAGGGAGACTTCGTATTGTCTTACGAGGTAGCTCTGTTCCGTGCGCGAGTGTGCGGATTTCTCTTGTGTGAGAACAGACATACTAACCCTTGCAGCGTACCATGGCCCGCAACAGCACTGTCAGCCCGTACGTTGGTCGTCTCGGCCGCAGCCAGCTGTTCTCGAAGAAGGGTGGCTACAAGCACACGGGCCGTAAGCCCGCCGCCCCTGTCCAGGAGGAGCCCGTCACGACCAAGGAGAAGGTTGTCGGTGGTGCAAAGAACGCTGGCAAGCGTGTGCTCCCTGTGAACAAGGCGCCTCGTTTCTACCCGGCAGACGACGTTCGTGCTAAGAAGGTGAGCCGCAAGACTCCCAAGCCCACGAAGCTTCGTGAGAGCATTACGCCCGGTACTGTTCTGATTCTGCTGGCCGGTCGCTTCCGTGGCAAGCGCGTTGTTTTCCTCAAGCAACTCGAGAGCGGTCTTCTTCTTGTTACTGGTCCTTTCAAGCTGAACGGTGTGCCGATCCGCCGCGTGAACCAGGCATACGTCATTGCTACGAGCACGAAGCTCGACATCAGCAACGTCCAGATTGACGACAAGCTGAACGATGCATACTTCCGTCGTGAGAAGGCTGCCAAGGTGAAGGCGGAGGCCTCTTTCTTCGCTGACCCCGCTAACAAGGCTCCTCTTGCTGAGAGTAAGGTTGCTGACCAGAAGGCTCTTGACAAGGACGTGCTCGCGTCGATCCAAAACGCTGACCCCGTCATGGCCAAGTACCTTTCTACCACCTTCTCGCTCTCGAAGGGTGACAGGCCCCACGCACTTCGCTTCTAAGCGCGTTATGATGCATGTGTGGTGCTCACAGATATAGTAGCGCTATTCTCGATATGAGTGTGTGAATCAGGCTGGCTGGCCTGCTGCGCTTGTATCATGTTCCAAAATAGGCCGAATCTAAGTACGAGCCGCGTCCTACATCGGTCGTGTGCTTCTTTCAGCCCTCGACGACGCTTCTACGGGTAGGGGTAGGAACGGAAGTCGTAGATGCAGGACGGCAGGGCGGTTCACTTGGACAACTGCTGTTTCAGTCTCCGGTGCCCCTCACGACTTAATTCCCGCACGCGTTTCGTCATGGGATCCAAGTAGCGAAGCCATCTGACTGCAGTCGTGGGTTGGGAATGTCCCTGTGACTCAATGTTCAGGAGCCCTTCTCTTTGAATAAGCTCCCGTGTCGTCTTTTGTCCAGGTGCTAGAGGCATACCAATCGCCTGACCATTTTCACGCTCATGCAAGAACCGTTCCAGAGCACCTGGTTGCTTGGACAGTACATAGAGGCGCTCCTTTTCGCGCTCATCTAACATCTCGACATTAGGCATGGTCATAGTTCTCATCAGTCGTTGACGGTTGCGAATTTCCTGGAGATTTTGCCGAGTCTTTTTCTCTGGAAAATCATGTCTTGGTGTAATGCAATAGTCCACATACCACTGCACATCGCTCAGTTTAGATTTGGAGCGACCACAATGCATATCCTCGAGTTCAGCCTCGGTCATCGGTCCACAAAACTTGACAAAGTCCACAGGGCCGCGAACTAGGGCATTGTTCAAGTACCGATCCAACACGACATCCAGCTGTAGAATTCGGGATGTCTCTGTTGACTCCACGATCACATACATGTTTCCTGTACCAGGGCGTGTCTCCATCGTGATACTGAGTGTTTCATTGGGAAAATTCTCGGTGGCCACATCGAGAATACGTTCCAAGAGCCCAATAGACATATGGTAGGCTTTGTCTCCCATCTCATTGCTTCCAAAGAGACGCAAGTTCATCTCTTCCAAGTCAATGTATTGGAATCCAAAAATTTCTGACGTGTTGTGATATGCCACAAATATTCCATCCATGTGCCCAATACGTGCTTGAAAATTGTATTTGAGAAAGGCAGCACGGACCATATCCCAATACTCTCGCTCGAACGATTCCCATAGACCTCGTGCGAACCGAATTTGGTAACCGCACCCTTCAGCATAATTTGCACGGTCATTTCGAATAGAGACAACCGCACGTGTTTTGAGATCAAAAGTGCGCTTGGGTAAGCGCTCATCGTAACAATCTAGCTGTGAGCGAAGAAGAAACTTCGGCGACTGTGCATAATGATATGCTTCTTGCTGCTCACGCACTTCTGCGCCAAGCTTCCAGCTATTCACACGCTTGTGTTGTTCATATTCATCAGGCGAAGATGTAAGAAACTTTTCCAGACTCTTTCCTAGTGTGGTAAGTAGGTAATTAGTATTGTCCATTTCTCCGTCCGAGTTCTTATCGGCATCAATGGCGTAAAAGCCATCCGTCTGATAGCGCAGCATAATTGAGACGGGCATTTTGGAGCCTTCGCTAAATCCAGTGAGCAAATTTTGAAAGCTGGGACTGAAACCGGTGAGATTGGGCTCTTTCCATCGGCTCAGCAAAAAATAACAGTGACTCAACAAACCCGTCAAGCTACTTGTACTGCCACAGTACTTTTTCTTTTGCCGCTTTGTGATATACAACAGCTCTTTATCACGACTTGAAGTCACGTACGGAGGTAATGTGGTGTAGTCAAACAAGTCGACATCCAGTACACGTTGTATTTCCGGGGTGTAGTTAAAAGTGCCTGTCCGCTGGTCACGCAGCCAGTGCACGCCTGGGTTGAATAAGACGCGATCAAGGCCGTGTTCTAGTTTTGCCACATGCATATTTCTGAGTGGCTTGACAGGTTCCACCGCTGTATCCGTGTCATGCAGCCGACCGAATCGGTAAGGAATATCACGTTCTTTTTCATATTGCTCAAATCGAACCAAGCGAGCCTTTTTTGCCTCTTCACCGTACAAGAACGTTGTCTGTCTTGATCTACTGTCACTTGAAGTCGCGTCCTTATCTATCGAGACAGCCGTCATGAGACCAGAATTTTCCGCAGAAACAGGTGAAATCTCGGGCAGCTGAATGTCTGCAAGAGCGGATTTCTCTTGCTTTTTCGACTTGGAATAACTTACATTCGCTTTCCAGGGTATCTTTGGGGTATCTTGCTCATCCTTGGTTGTCTTCTGCGATGACCGCGATGAAGTGCGCGATAATTTACTTGCTCGCGTGCTTTTATGGCGATTTTTTTTGGCCATACTAATGCCATGATGATGCGGTAAGTAAAATGGAGTATGAGCCGCAAATGCGACTATAGACCATGGCCTCGTCAGCCTTGCACGCTCGAGTATCAACATGCAAGTGCCGCGCGAAGGTTTACACGTAGCTAGAACAATTCTGGACCTGATGGCTTACTAAAGAAAGAACGCGCGTATCAAGGCAGGCTATACACGGGCTTACACGAGGGGTATGGAGACGAAGCTGCTTGGCTCACCCGTCCAACAGGCACGATCACTGCGCCACTGGAGCCTCAAATAATTCTAACCTGGTACTGTGAGCATTTAGATTCACGCACCATCTCTGTGGCGTTCCGATCCAATGGTACCCATGCGACGGCATCTCACGCGGCCATAATTCTTCTAGAAAGTAGTATAAATGGCCTAAAAGCAGGCCCACCATAATGTCTTTGAACTCCACGTTACTCTGAACAAGGGTAAAGAGGAGCTCAATGAAAGGGTAATATGGCGCGGTTATCGTGAGGACACCTAGGAAGGTGACATGCATATGTCGACTTTTTCGGCTCCATATGTATGTGAGAATCCATGAGAGCGGGTATGACATGAAACGTATTGAGAGCAGAGATCCAACCAAAAGGAGTGATAATGATGAGCAAAGGAGGAACCAAGCGTATTGTGCGCGTCGTGTTGGACCGAAGGTATGCGCCTCTAAATCGCTCGCAAAGCGAATAAGTTCAAGAATGCGAATGGCAAAGATCAATCCGATCTTACCAAAATACATGAATGAAGTAACAATGCGCCAATACTGGTGCTTTCGAAATACATAATATGTCGAAAAGAACAACTGATGCTCCGATACGAAGCCAAGATGCTCAAGCATTGTCAAGCACAAAGCACCTGCTATCCATACAGATGTAAATGCAGGAAGGTTTTGCAGATCCATGGCAGACACTGTTAACCAGGTGACTGTGTGCCTGCGTGTGAAACTAGGCTGGAATGAAACAATGCTCCACGTCGCGTTTTACCCCATCATTGTGTGGTCTGTGGAGCCTCCACATCTGGCTCGCACCCGCTCATGGGAAGCGACTTGAGGCTGTGTCACGGATCTCCATTCACTATGTCGTGTTCTCAGGATGCCGTGCAGGCATGTGTAAACATGCTTCTCCAAACCCCGCCTGGACAAGAAAATCAGGTCTTGCATGATATTAAAGGTATTCTGGCAGGTACCGTATCTTCAGACCACGTTAAGGATCATGCACGGCCTGTTCTTTTGCAGTACGCTCATGAACAATTACTGCCCGTATCAATAAACTCGGATGGTAAAAGTGATCATGCGATTGTGTGTGATGCAGCAAAGTTAGATGGAAAATACTACCATCCACGTCTATCCTGTACGTTTGTGTATGATCCTTCCCAGGCGTCTGCTGATCAGGTGACGTCTATACCCCGTCCCTCTGGCGAGGCGGAGACATTGCGCGCGGCCGTTGATGAGGAACTTTCCAAATATATGCACCGTCATTTTCATGCAGGAGTGTGCAGCACTTTTCTGCCGAGTTCACACCTTTCTGTGCGACAGGCCACTTCAGAAACTGCATCCACATCGGACGCTGATGTCCAGGGCCGGAAGGAAAGCTCTGTTTCATCTGTTCATGAAACAGCAACTGAGCAAGAGGAAGAAACCAATGATGGGACGTCTCAAAATTGTTCTACTGACCAGGAATTCAAATCTGAGGTGCTCCCGAGTCCACTGACTGAGTGTGCGTCGTCCAAGGAAGCCCCCGAACCTGTCTCCATCCCAACCTTGACACTACACATTGTCGGAAACAAGTACAATCTGCGAAACTTTTGGTCAGGCCGGTGGCGCTCGACGTATGTGTTTGATTTGTCAACGAGAGCATTTACGCGGGCCGATATACGTGTCCACACACATTACTTCGAGAATGGCAACGTTCAAATGCAAACGCAATACTCCGATACCATGCCCGCCTTCCAGTCTACCGGCTCTATCGCCGCTGACGTGATCCGAGCGATTGAGGCCCATGAGCAACACTATCAAACCAAGCTCTTTGAGACAACGGATCTGCTGCGCGAAGATGCGTTCAAGGCACTGCGCCGTACTTTACCCATCACGCGCGAAAAGGTCGATTGGGATAAGGCTGTCAGCTACAAGATCGGCGCCGAGTTGACCAAGTAGTCCATCGTGTTGTGATCAAGTTTCACGTGATACGCGTGTCATTGTGAGGCTTGTCCCTCGACACAATGAGCGTTGTGCGCAAGTTCACGTAAAAAAGCACGGAGGCTATGCACATCGCTTTGTATGCTGCGAAGAGACATGATTCTCGAGCGCGGGGTGTGGCACTTTGAAGGGAGTAAGCCTGTAGTCCATGCCGACGTGTTGGCATCTGCGCGGCGCTCCTGGCGGGCTTGGTCCATGCCATGGTTATCGAGGCATGCCACGAGTTGCTGGGACTATGTATTGGTGCACTCGGACGTACCATTCCATTTTTATGCGCATTTGTACGCCATCAAACCGCACTGTCTTACCGCGCATGCATGTCTAGAGCTTCATACGAGCACCAAGCTTGAACTGCGTTATGTCTCAGGTACTGACATGCCATGGCATTTGCATGCTACTGGCATTGAACGTGGCTGCAAGGTCAAATGGATCATTCGCTTATGTGTTGATGAGAAACAAGCTCGATTATGTTATCGCGTGCTCCGAAACTGTGTGCAACGTCTTTCTCGTCTGGTCCATGAAATGCAGTGCGGCGAAACAATGCGGCTGTACAAAGACGCACATCATTCACCTTACAAGGGTCAGGCCGAGTGGCTCTTGCATTCAGATCGGCCTGTGCTGATCGAGTCAAGTCCTCGTCATGCGAGTCGCCTACCGCCATTGCAGATGCCAATGTCGCCTACTTGGACGCCGAGAGCCCTTTCTAGGTCGATAGAGCCACTGACGCCGCCCTTGCGATTCGCGTAGCACGACGCCAGCATGGTTCACGACGACGTGCCGTGCTGATTGACGTCGCCGTCTGCCATTGCTGCGCTCATGTACCGTACATGATGTCATAGTATGTATCTATTTTTAAGCGCCACGAGACTGGGCGATGAATGTGTCAAGGAATCGCTTCAGAGGCTTGACCTCGAGCGACTGGACGCTTTTGGTGAGCTCAAGTGCAAGCTCTGGTGGGCACTGGACGCTGGGCAGGTATACGGTCGACAAGTACTGGAGAAACTCGTCACCGCGTGCGGTATAGAGCGACTTGAGCAGACCGGCAAGCTCCGAGAGCACGAGCTGGGACTGTGCATCCGACGAATCAAACGAGGGCTTCGCAGGGACCTGGAACACAAGGGGCAAGATCGCATCGTACACGAACTGCTCAAAGCCCATAATCGCCTTTTCGTTCGGACGCGCCCACAGCTGCACGAGCTGCGACAAGACGCTGATGGCCGCACGCTGCGTCACAGGCTCGCCATGCGTGACATAATACACGTGGCTTTGGAGGACGGCCTCCAGCTGTGCTTGGTTCTTTTCCGACACCAGCACGTCGTCCATACCGGCCTGCAGGAGGGCATGCACCAGGCCAAAGTACGCACGCTCTGTGTCCGAGCGGCGCACGAGATCGTCTGTACCGTGCACACCCTGGTGCAGGAAGGAAAAGATGCGCGAGACAAGTACGCCAAATACATTGTCCATCACGCTGCGGACATTGTCCTTGTATTTGTTCGTGATAAGCCCAAAGAAATTGAGCAAATCCACAAGCTCGGCTTCAGTGACATGATGGACAAGCGCATGGATCAAAGTGGGTATGTAAGGCAACACAGCTGGCCCCGCAGATGCGACGATGCGTGCGAACGCGCCGCGTGCAGCCTCGCGTACAATCATGAAGCGGTTCAGTGCCGTGAGGGCCATCAGAATCTGCTCTGTGAGTGGCTTAAGTTCTTCAATCCATGCCGGCTCGTGCGCACGATTCGCATCGTAGTCAGGGAAGCCTTTGGTGATGGTGCTGAGAGCCAAGATCAAGTGATGCACTTGCAGCACCAGCTGCAAGTTGCTCGGGTCAGCGGCCTGGACACTTTGTTGCAACTGCTCCGCGAGCGGCTGCGTAATCAGTTTGAACAACATGACCTGTGTATCAGGCATGTGGCCCAACTGCGCGATAAGCAGACCACTCGTGTCAAAGAGGTAAAGCTGGCTGTCAAATGCTGACGCTTTTTCCGTGGCCCTGGCTAGTGGGTCCTCGTCAGCTGACACCTCTGGCAACGTGGCAGTGACGGCTAATGGCATGCTCTCCAATAGACGTGGCACGATCTCCGGTGGGATAGCCGTGCGCGTGTCACGTACGAAGCGGTAAAACAGGTAATTAATTCGTCGTCGCATGCCATGGTGCGGATTGCACAATCCACGCGGTCCCAAAAATGCCTCGAGCGCTTTCGGGAGCAAGTCGGGCCACAAAACAAAACTCGTGGCATACCGCACCACACACTCAAAGTACTGCAACTGCACAACAGGGTGAGGATGCTCACCGATCTGCGATCGGAACAAGTGTTGCAAAATTTCCCCCAGCGCATTCGGCGGAAGTGCCTGGTATACGCTCAGCGCCTGGCGTACGTTACGAGACTTGCCAGGCTCGACAGGAATCTGGACGTACGAATGTGCACCCAGTCCGATCTTGTTGCCGCGCACAGAGGAAAGAACCTCGCCGCACGAGAAGGCCGCATACAAACACAGCTCAGCCTGCTCCCACGGCAAGTCGGTCGGCGAGCCAACAGCCGCGAGTGTGTTGACGACCAGCGCGTGAATCGTGCTCGATACAAGAGACTCGTCTATTGCAGCAATCGCACCAAGGATCACCTGCAGCTGCTTTCGCAGCTCATAAAATCGTACCAGCTGTTCGTCATCATCTTCGGACTCTTCAGCGTCACCATCGGCAGCGCCGCCCACGAGTGACGAATCTTGCCAGTCAATATCCGCATCAAACTTGAGCTTTTGCACTGACAAGGTAATGAGCTGAGACACAAATTCAGATGAAGGCGCTCCGAGAGCAGGCAGACCCAGCGTCTCGTTCTGGCGCTTGGTTTTTTTGTAAAGGCTCAGCACCAGGTGAAGACAGGGCAGTACTTGCTCCACTGGCTCATCGTACTCATCTGCCAGGAAGGCCAGCACCAGTTGCAGGAATGTCAACAGCTTCGAATGCGCCGCCTCTCGTGTTTCGGCTTCGGCACCAGCGACATCCTCAGCAATCTTGCATAGCTCTGTGCATAGCGCATTTACAAGTCGAGCGAGATGCTCACGAAGTTCAGTCTGCGCTTCACCTTGACCCCGTGTTGTCGATTCGAGCTGCGTCAGCACAGCATCCAAACTTAAGCCCTCAATCAGACTCAGCTTGTCGACTGGTTTCATGCCCTTTGACACAATTTCACACAAAGTGTCAGCCGTGGCGTACCGCAGAGGCATATGGGGCGCATCAAGTGCACTGTAGAGAATCTGCACCGTTTCCATCGTGACGACCAACCCGATATCGATCCACGAGGCGTAATCACCCACGACGGCCATGGCCAACGAGGCCAGCGGGCCTGCTGTCACAGCGCTCAGGTGCCGCGGCGAAGCACTTCCGTCTGCACCTTGTTGCAGGGCATGAAGCGAGTCTTGAATCACGCGCCAAAGTAGCTCGGCTAGACTGGCAGCATGGTGCGCGCGGATTTCATCGCGCACGATCGCATCACGCTGCAGACGCTCTTTACCACGCACGGAACGCAGCGTCACATCCGAACCAAGGCTGAGCGACATATCGTGTAGCACACGCATCGCGAGATCAGCGGACACTACATTCATGCCTTTGTCGTCGGCCATCGGATGCGCTGTGCACATCGAGAGCATAGCGGTGAGAAATGTGTAGGAAGACGTTAGGCTGTACGTTTGAACAATCAAAAGCGAAAGTGTTTGCGCAAGCTTATTTTTCATAAAAGGGATGCCTTGTTCGCCCTGCCCACTTACGAACTCGCTCTGGAGATAGGCCAGGGCGCTTTCTTGGAGAAGTGTGAGTACCCCGGCTGCCTCAGGCACACCCTGGATGCGCTTATCCAAAAAGTCGTCGACTAGATTCAGACCAAAGAGACGCGGCGCGTGATCGTACTTGGGCGCAGAGCCATCGTCAGTACGTGCCGTCCATATGGCCCACCCTATACTCCAGCTCTCTTGCGTTGCCTGCTTCAGCTGCTCGAGGTATGCCAGCGCTTGAGCGATAAGATCAGCATCTGGCATCGCAGCCGCATTGGACGCAATTTCCACGGCCTTTACCAGCTGCTCCTCCTGCGTAGCTGCTGCCATGACGTGGGGAAGACAAGCTCACGATAGACGATGCAAGATGAAGAAAGGGTGCGGATTGGTCGAAAAAATAACACTCGCTATCTTCTGACTCCCAACTGGCGCGCAAGAAACCACCACGAGGTATCAAAGCAAATGCACGTGATCTCCACGTGAGGAAGACGAGCGGACCAGGTCCGTCCGGCTTACTAGTCTCGCGTCTGGTAACAGCGGCGTCGCTGGGGCCACAAGTTGACATCGTATTTGTGGCATCATGCGCTGTATCAAGGGCTGGCGCTCATTTTCTACATCGCGAGCGATTTGGCAGTCGCGGCCGCCAACCGCGGTTGTTATGATGAATATGGGTGGACCCTCTACCCTGGATGAAGTCCAGCCATTTCTCACGCGCCTGTTCCTCGACCGTGATTTGATGCGCCTACCTTTTCAGTCGCATCTTGCACCCATGATCGCCAAACGGCGCTCACCGAAAGTTCGCGATCAGTATGAAAAAATTGGCGGCGGATCTCCCATCTTGCGATGGACACGCACGCAGGGCGAGGCCATGTCGCGGATGCTCGATGAGCTGAGTCCCTCTACGGCCCCACACAAAGCGTACGTGGCGTTCCGGTATGCATCACCGCTCACGGACGAATGCATGGACGAGCTTGCTGCAGATGGTGTAAAGCGTGCCGTTGCATTCTCTCAATATCCTCAGTACTCGTGCAGCACGACAGGAAGTAGCCTGAACGAGCTGTACCGCGAGATCCAGCGTCGCAAGGCACGCCACGCGCCAGAGGGTCAGATTGAGTGGTCTGTCATTGATCGGTGGCCAATACAGTCAGGCTTGGTCCAGGCGCTTGCGAACCGTATTCACCAAGCCCTGTCTAGTCTGCCGGCGGAGGTCGCTCACAAGACACCTATCATGTTTAGTGCGCATTCGCTGCCTATGCAGGTCGTGTCAGGGCGCGGCGACCCATATCCGCCCGAAGTTGCAGCCACTGTCGCTTCCGTGATGCAGCGGCTGGGATGGTCTAACCCTTACCGCGTGACTTGGCAAAGCAAGGTGGGTCCTGCTGCGTGGCTTGGTCCACAGACGTCCGACACTCTACAGGGCTGGGCCAAACAGGGTCACAAGCATGTAGTTGTGGTCCCTGTGGCATTCACGAGTGATCACATTGAAACGCTCTTCGAGCTGGATATGGAGTTGCAGGAAGACGCCAAGGAAGCTGGCGTAGAGCTTGTTCGCTCGCCGTCGCTTAATGACGAGCCTGTGTTCCTACGAGCATTGGCAGATATGGTGTCGGAGCACCTTGCCTCTGACGCACGCGGCACGCAGCCTTGGGCGCAGGGTAAGGCAAGCCACCAAATGTCCCTTCGCTGTCCGGGATGCCCGAGCCCCGAATGTGGCCAGCAGAAGGCCTTTTTTTGCACTGACTAGATCGATCTAGGTTCCCCATAGCGCATTCCATGCCCGCTGCAAAAGGCTAGGTTGATCGCCTGACGCGTGACCCGCATCGTCTTCTGAGATCTCGTCATCCACGCCGTCAATGTCGTTCATCGACGTTGCTGCTTCATCCTCTGCCTCGTCTGCCGAGACTGGTTCGACTACCTGCATCAGCATGTCGCGTGTTCGATCATCAACATGCTCGAGCAGCTCTTGCACATCGTGCACACCAAGATTCTGCAGACGCTGTAGTAGTTCCCACAGGCCAGTGTGGGGTCCTCCGCCACGCTGCGTCATGGCTGGCAAGACACTACCATAGTATGCCTCGTCGAAGCGCGAGCCATTGCTGGGAGGGAGCGGATCAAACGCGTCAATACCACCGGGCGGGTTCCGCACCTCGGGTGGCACATATCGCAAAAGCTGTCGTTGTTGTGCCTCAGGCAAGTCAGCGACAACGAGGTGGCGGTACACGCCCATCTGTGTTGAACTCTCAGGAAGAGATTCGCGATAAGCACTTGCATCGAGAGACGGCCATGTCTGCGTGGCCACCTCTCGGAACCACGCCAGCGTATTAGCTTCTTTCCACACACTCAGCGAGCGATGCACATACAAATGGGCCAGTAGCTCGTTCAAGGCAGGATGCGTGGATGTATACGCCCCGTGCATGGGGAATGCACGCACCACGTCGGGAGGCACGTCAACCTGCAGCTTGTCTGCCAGCAAAATAGCTGCATGCGGATGGCGGATTATAGCGGAGGCTAAGGCCTGGTCAGCTTGGCTCGCCCCTATAGCCCGGAGTGCCAAGGTGCGCGCGTACGAGAGGCCAACGCTCCAGTCTAATATGCCATACAGCTCTTGTAGCACGTCTGTCAGTTCCAAAAGCCACTTTTCCTGACGACTTTTGATGGCCAAGAAATCCATCCATAATAAAATCCCGTGCGGATCCGAGGTATCTAGAGCAAACAAAAGCTTGCACCATTCTAGGGCCGTGCGCCACGTACCCTTGCGGCCATACAAGTCAATATTTCTGTGGACGGCAAGCCAGAAAGCCCTATTTTCTGCGCGCAGAAAATCACACATAGGCGGACCCGTTTGCGATGTCAGGCCCGACACGAATGTTGAAGCAGCGGATCGCTCCATAGCAAATAAAGCACGATCAATAAAGTCAGATGCTTGCCCCAGGTCTCCCTGGTATCGCGAGATAGCAGAAAGCTGTAGTAGCGTATCAACGTGCCACGGAAATACGCGCAAGAGCGCCACAAGAGATTGCGTGTCAAAGGACGCAACAGCCTGAGAGAACTGGAACTGGGCCTGCTTGTACGCACGGCTATGTTCCCAGCTGTACACACGCACACCCTGATCACGCTCGTCCGCTGACATAGACATGCCGACAAAGGAGCGGTTCAAATCAGGCCACGTTGGTTTGGGCGTCGTTAGCACAGTGCGCACGCGCATGTTCGAATTAAAGTGAGCGCCGCGGTTATCACGACTTCTTGCACCAGTGCGACTAGACGTGGTGGTACTGCCTTTTTCACGCTCATACGCTTTGATAGCCGATGCACCGAACTGGCGCCGAAGTTCGTGAGCTGGATCCAAGTGAGAGGCGTCCAGAGCGAGTAACGCTCGCAGTACCAATGATGGGGCATGCTTGCATGCTGTATCTGACACACCCAAATCTGGCGCTGTATTCGGTGTCACCTTGAATTGCTTCGTCGATTTGGCAATCACGTCCGACATTTCTTCCAACGAGATATCGTCGACATGCGTTGAATGCGGTTGGCCTGAGCCTTTCTTCTTTTTCTTGTTGCTCTTTTTCGACTTATTCCTGCTACCTTGAGTGTGCATAACAGCTTTCTCGCCATCATCAATATCGTCTGCGTTCTCTTGCCCGTGATCGTCCGGCTCATCCAAAGATAGCGCAGCAAACGCGGATGAAGCCGTACTTCGAAACTCTTGTTCATTATTTCCTTGTTCGGAATCGGCATCCTCTTTCCCAGAAAGAGCATGTTGAAGCTCACCCAGTTCCTCCAACTGCCGCTGTTGCCTTCGATGCAGCCGGCGGCTCATCGCAGTCGTGATGGCTTGAGGCAATGTTGGCCATCAGTCGTCGGCCGAAGAAAGTCGCTGTGCCTGGCGACGCGATATACCTACCTCCGCTTTGCGCCACACAGCTACGAGATGTTTTCTTTCAGACACGGGATGCTACGCGCCTTTCCATCGCGCGCTCGCTCTCTCGCTACTCCATGGACGAGAGTTGGACCTTTGCGCATGCTCAGTGTGCCGCCACAACAAGAGAAACCTAAAGGAGCCCAGACACCTATTCAGCGCGCTAGTATCGGTGTACGTATTCTTTCCACTAACGACAGCCATTCAACGTACCAGCCGCTGTGCTTTTTGTTGCCACAGGAATCGGTCTATACTACTATTTCAAGCACGAAAAAGCAAAGCTAGAGGAAAATAAGAAGCGGAAGCTGGAGAATCAAGCTGTGGGAAGGCCGCGGATCGGTGGTCCGTTCTCACTGGTTTCCTCCACTGGTCATCCTTTCACTCATGAAGACTTGCTGGGCAGCTTCAGTTTGATTTACTTTGGATTCACAAATTGTCCCGACATTTGTCCCGAGGAACTCGACAAGATGTCCACTGTGGTAGATGAAGTCGCAAAGACTCATGGTCCTGTTATCAACCCTGTGTTCATCACCTGCGACCCTGCGCGGGATCGAGTGCCTCTAGTGGCCGAGTATATTGCTGACTTCCATCCGCGCATGATTGGTCTTACTGGCACGTACGACGAAATCAAGCAGGCGTGCAAGGCCTATCGTGTGTACTTCAGCACACCACCTGGTGCGGATCCGACGAGCGATTATCTAGTCGATCACTCCATCTTCTTCTATCTCATGGATCCCGAAGGCAAGTTTGTCGATGCATTTGGTAAGAGCTCGACAAAGGATGAAGTACTTGGCAAGGTGCTTGACTATATTCAGCGCTGGAAGAACACAGGTATACCACTCTCGGAGGCAAATGCAAAGGAAAAGGCTGCGACCGACGGCCGCCCAACATCGAACGAACGATCACTATTTGAGCAGCCGAGCAGTGAGCCCTCGATTCCGCCTGCTGTGCTGACGACTGAAGCACGCATGGTCTAATTTAAAGCTGCAGAGGAAATAGCCTGTATATCAAGCTTATCCTGGCTTGTACCATAACCATTACACTATACGGCAAGTATCAATGCCACGTTATGTGACGCATGCGGGGTAGCGCGTAGACATATCATAAAGGATGGTTCTATGTACGCGATATATGTGAGCAAGTGGCGGCATGATGTGACTTTGTCCTGTACAACCGATAATCCAACAACAAAACATTCCTTTAAAAGATTGCACCGCCACCTACGAAAGAATTTTATGCGTACTACGATTGCGATAACGCTTTCTTTGACTATGTTTGCCTCATCGTAAAAATTTCAGCGAATCATGAAGCCAATATCTTCGTAATAAACTCAAATAGGCCGTGCGCCTACCCAAAGTAGAAGCGTGGTCAGTGCGTGCGCAAATGGAGCCAATCATGTAAGGATGATACGCGCAACTCGAAGAACACGCACCGGTGACCCAATAATTTGTACTTGTGGTACGCGCCTGGTCCATTTCTCTTTGCCCGGCCCGTCTTCTTAACATTCTTCCGTTGGGCGCATTTTGGGCAGCTTGTAAGGCAAGATCATGAACTTTGCTGCGCGGCGTCCCATGCCGATCCCGAACGGTCATGCGCCTGTGATGGAAAAGAACTCATCTCAATCTCCCGTGGACTTGCCTACGCCACCGGACGATGTCACCCTGAGTGAGAATGCGTCCATTGTGCGAAATGGTATCATGTATGGAACGCGCAAGAATCCGTTGCTCTATACACCCGCATATCGTGCTGAATTGCCCAGGTATACACCCATGTCTTATCCGAACACACGTTCCTATGGCGTCGGCTTGTCATCTGCATTCCAACTTTCAGCAGAACGACAGAATGTCTCACCCGCTGCCACGGAAGATGCATCATTTGACAACGACATGTCTGTGGACGACGTTTTCGCTGTCTCAAATAAGGCAGATCACCGCAGATCGCGAGCGACTCATGTGCAGGGCCTGGGGATCGACGACGTGAGTCCAGGCCTTGTGCCGCTCCTCGAGAATGATGACGTCGTCCCGTCGATTGATCAAAGCATGGCTCGTTCTATGCCTGATTCATTAGCGCTTTCGCCATCATCGCGACGATCATCTTCACACGTGCGCACACCAAGCACAAGCTCTCGTCGTGTGCCATACAATGTGCCATCTCGATCACCAGGCTCCTTGAATGGTCCTTTAAGTCAAGCGTATGCCATGAGCATGAAGCCCTCATCAAGCTCGCGTTCGATGCGACGGCCTTCTTGGTCACCATATTCACGTCCACTTATGATAACGCGAATGGGCACATCTATGCCGGCCACATCGCATGCCATGTATTCGACATATGATGACGACGAAACGGACGACGAAATGACTGGTGTTGACGATGATGGAACAGACGACGAAACGGATATGATTCCAGCGTCCAAATTCAGGCAAAATACGCGACTCTTCGGCCAGCCAACTATGCACTCGTCATCATCATCATTAGCGCGGTCATTGCCCACAAGTCATGTGCCATCGTTCTTACCGCGTTCAGCACCGGACGATACATCTCGATCCCAGGTGCACATGGCTGCCGCAGCACTGGATCGCCTTTCAATGACTTCAACGTCATATGATGACGATAAACAGCGAGCATCACGTATGCCAACGGTTGACGAGACAGATCAAGTTGCAGCCATCCGTGACCGACTGGGCGGTGCTGCGAATTGCTCGGCATTTATATCCAAACTGTGGCACCTCATGATCAACCCCGACCTGTACGGCAAATACATTTACTGGAGTGAAGCAGGTGATGCCATTATAATCAACAGCGAGCCAGACGTGGCCGCTGAATTTGCTGCTGAGATACTGCCCAAGCTGTTCAAGCATGGGAACAATGCCTCATTTGTACGGCAGCTCAACTTGTATGGCTTCCAGCGTGTGTCATCGTCACGACTCCTTGACGCAGCTGAGATGCGTGCTGTGGCTGCAAGAACAGGCACCTCAGGTCACTACGGCACATCAGCACCCTTCAACACAGCCATGGAATTGTATGGGGTCCATTCCAGCTTTGCTCACCCGCGCTTCCGACGAGGCCAGGAAGCGTGGCTTGTAAGCATGAAGCCACGCTCATCCAAGAAACCTAAGAAGAATCCTGCGGGATCCACGGATGAGACAAAGTCACAGTCTAGTTTGTCGTAGACATGTATGTTGGTTGATGCATCACTTCCTCTGCTGCAATAGGGAGCAAGGCGCGCGCTGATTGCCCCGCATGGGCAGGCTTGGCCAGTAGTGCTTTCCAAACGTCGCCGTCCCTGGGCTCAGCGAGCTCAATCTTGTCCAAGAGATGTGCACGCTGAGTGGTTCCGTCGGGTTGCGTACCTTCAAAAGCATACCACCACGCCCATCCATCGCCCCACGAGCGAGCTGCCTGTACGGTCTTGGTGAACCAATCGCGAGCCTGTGGGTAGCGGCCCTCGTCCCAGAACAGGCGTGCCACTGTGCAGATCACGTATGGACTATCCATCGACCGCCGCAGAGCCTCAGCAGCACGTCCCTTACGTGCTGGACGCGGTTCCAGCCAAATGCTGGCACTCAGCAGACGACCGCTTGATGGACATACCTGCAGGCCGCGACTTAGAAGCGTCTTGGCTTGTGCCACACTACCAGCGCGAATTTCGACAGCAGCTGACTCCATCCACAGCTCGTCGCTGGTTGGATGGACTTGACGTGCTTTTTCGAGAAGGGCACGCGCGCGAATGAGGACACCTGCTGACTCTTCGAGTCGGCTGCTCAAGAGCCATAATGGGACGGACGACGCACATGCCCGACGTCCAGCCGCATATGCCTCACGCGCAGCCGACACATCCAGCCGCGCTTCGTGCAGGCGTCCATGCGTCATGTGCAATGCTTCGGAGGAGGCAAAAATACGAAGGGCTTGTTGGACCAAGGCCAGCGCCTCGTCAAATGCCCCCTGGCGCCACGCCATGTCCACGCTGGCCGACCAAATGCGCTCGGTACGGACCTCTTTACGCGCGCGAGCAAGAATGTTGGTGGCAGAGGCCATATCGCCCGTTTCCGACTCAAGCTTGGCAGCTGCGAGCGAAATGGATTCTGAGCCCAGATTTGCATCAGAAGCACGCATGAGAACGTGACGCGCACCGTGCAGATCGCCGTCCCTACGCCGATCATCGGCATACATGAGCCACAAGAACTCTGCTGTAGGACACTGCGCTACACCGCGTTCCAGGAGGTCTGTTAATGAAGCATGCGAGCCATGCAGTCGTTCAAGTCTAGCAGCTTGTTGCCAAAGCTCAAGTGAATCAGGGAACTCGTCCAAAGCGCAGGCGAGAATCGCGCGCGCTGTGGATACGCGTCCATGATCGAGACACGAATCGGCATCTTCCGACCATACTCGTCGTCGATCCTCGGCATCAATATCAAGGTGCACGGTCGCCCGCACGATGGCTGCACATGTCGTGGGACTACCCTCTTTGTCGACCTGCTCGGCCTCACGAAGCCACTGGTCGCGGCTAAGTATTGCACCAGCCCTGTTGAGCGATAGTACAGCGGTCGACATAGTTTTGTAAATTCGCTCGGCTTCCTCACCATTCTCTTCTAAGAGCCGTGCAGCAGCGATCCATATTTCATGAGATGTGGGAATTGTGCGCCGAGCTCGGTTCAGTACGCTCTTGGCGTCTGTTTCTGAAGAGAGACGCGCAAGCGCAAGCCATAACTCCACACTCATAGGAACGGCCTCTACTGCCCCTGCCAGCAACACGCGTGCATCTTCGGGGGTTTCTTCCAGGTTCACGAGTTCTTTCCATAGCTTGACAGAGTTCGGGATGTGCTCAAGAGCCTTGCGAGCCACGCGTTTCTTGCTTTCAAGATCATTCTCCAGTGACATAGCCCGAAGCCAGATATTGACGCTCTGGCTTTGGAATTGAATGGCCTGAGCCAAGATGACCTTGGCATTATTCGGCGTATTAAGCCGCGCGCTTTCAAGCCATACGTCTTCACTACGAGGACACTGTTCGCATCCCTGAGAGATCACTTTGCGCGCAATAGACATCCTTCCTGCGACCTCCTCAAGACGTGCCGCTGCGATCCAACCAGGAGCATGCTTCGGGTTCGTCTTGATGACCGAATCGAGCAAACTGCGCGCTTTTTTGATATCGCCAATCTCCACGCTCGATTTGACTGACAAACCTGACAGCTCCGTAAGATACCCTGTTGGATCAATGGTAGAAGACGTGCCAGAGGCAGCGATCTGACTTTGTGTCGAGGCCTGGTCCAGTTGATGTGAAAATACTTTATTACGCGCTTCACCAATGTCTGTCAAGGAGCTGACCGTACCGTCTACATCGGCTGCCGTATTTTGTACTTGATTACGATCTCGCGCAGATATAAGCACGCTGTCAGGTACGGCAGTTGTCCGATTGTCACGGCTCTCGCGCAGCGATGCCGCCTTGCGTCGCTTACCGGTCAAGTTACCAGGTTCAGGCAAATTGGCCCACTCTGACTCGGTCACGCTAGCTAAATTTCGCTTTAGGTCCGAAAACTGCGCCTGAATTTTCGGCTGCGATTGCCGCAGTTCTTCGCGCTCCGCTGCCTCTTGCGACAAGCGCTGTTTGCGCCGCCGCTCATCCATGTGTCTGTCGACACTTTCCCAAATTCGATCAGCTTCTTCGTCATCTTTTTCATATACAGCGGTGGCGAAGAGACCTCCCTCCTCTTCTGGATCCTGGAATCGCTCGTCATCATCGTCCTCCTCCTCTTCACCCCGCCGCGCACGTGCAGCGGCCACAGTCTCAGCGGATGGACCTTCACGCGCAGGTCCGATATCGGAACGCGTCGTAAATCCAGTCGCACCACGTCCCAAACCCGCCACATAGCCAGCTGGGGCCTGCATCGACAGGAAGGCCAGCTTGTCAGGCCTATTCATTGCCATGAGCGATGGGTGTGCTCCAGGCAAGAAACGCCGTGGAGGCAAAAAGATGTCCTGCACGTGATGGGTTCGTGCGAGCGAAATGACGCGTCTTGGCATCTGGGGCGGACATCGACGTTACCACCATTAGCGACAAGCTAAAGAGTCAAGTCCAAGAACCCAATCCCTCCAAATGGCCTTTAGAGCTATCGAATTTATTTTATACTTTCAAGGCACTCTGCACCGTCTACACCTTCTTGTCGATTCACAAGCATACTGCCCCTTTGATCCATACACTGCAGGCTAGCGTGAGCTCGATGACAAAGCGGCCTCTCGAGATGTCTGACTTGGCCAAGATTAAGGCCTTGTGCCCCCAATTAGTTCACTTTGGCTACGTGCAAAGCTTAAGGTTGCAAGAGGCGCAATCTTCTAAACGACGTCGGCGCGAAGATGCATACCAGCCGCAGCGTCCTATGGATGACTACATCCTCACATTCGAATTTCTTGATCGTGATAATTCTTCTGATAAAGCGACATCAAAGCGCTATGTGGCATCATCAAAGCCTCGACAGGAAGCTGCCCAGGAACTTATTTCACGACGCACGAACACCTTTGCTAGAGCCATGCAGGGTTGGGTAGATCAACACTGTCAAAACGACCCTGTGGAATGTTTGCACAGTAAGAGCCAATCTTTTATGCCTACACCCCCAAAAAAGAACATACCAGCTACTTGCACGCCATCTAGCATAAAAAGCATTCTTGAAACAATATCACACGTCCCCTGGTGGCGGGATCAAATTGTTCCTGGTGGCAGGAGAACATTCCCTGCCAAGTTAGCCCAGTTTGCACAAACAGAACCACCCCTTGATCAAGAAATGATGGATGCTCTCCAAGATACTCATGGGATCCAGCAGCTATATTCGCACCAGGCATCTGCACTGACGCATATCCAGCGTGGTAAGCATGTTGTCGTAAGTACAAGCACATCATCGGGCAAATCACTCGTGTATCAAGTGCCCATTGCCCATGCGCTAGCTCAAGATCCAAATGCTACAGCGCTCTGCATTTTTCCCACGAAGGCACTCACGCAGGACCAGCTGAGCTCCCTCTGCCGTCTCTTGCGCCAACATAATGGCATTAAGGATGCAGAAGCGTATACATATGATGGAGATACTCCGGCTGATGAGCGCGGCAGAATTCGAGATCGTGCGCGTGTCTTGTTTACGAATCCAGACATGTTACATCAAGCCATTTTACCCCATGAAGAAAAATGGCGTCGATTCTTGAAAGGATTGCGTGTAGTGGTGTTAGATGAGCTGCATGTGTACACGGGCATTTTTGGAACACACACATCGCTTATATTGCGCCGTCTACGTCGTTTGTGTGCAGCATTGGGGAATGAATTATTACAATTTGTTAGTTGCAGCGCCACCATCTCTGAGCCCAAAGAACATCTGAAACAGCTTTTAGGCATGGATGTGGGTGAGATCGAAGAAGTTGGAAACGACGGCGCCCCATGTGGACCAAAAGAATGGGTTTTGTGGAATCCGCCCCTCATTGATCCGCACGATCCAAGTCATGGTCGCATGTCTGCATACAACGAAGTATCACAGTTATTCCGGCATCTCCTATCGAATGGAGTGCGCACTATTGTTTTCGCCAAAGTCCGTCGTACTTGCGAAATTATTACTCGGAAAGTGCGTGACGATTTCTTGCATGACGGTCGCCCCGACTTGGCGCATCGTGTCCATGCATATCGCTCGGGGTATGCACCATCGGACCGGCGCCAGCTGGAATACGATATGGCACATGGTCATGTCATGGGTTTAATTGCCACTAGCGCCTTGGAGCTCGGCGTAGATATCGGTGTTCTTGATGCTGTTATTTTATTCGGTGTGCCCTATTCATCGGCAAGTATGCGGCAACAAGCAGGACGAGCAGGACGTCGGCAAAAAGAGTCACTCGTTATTTTGTTGGGAGAACCATTTCCTGTGGATCAATACTACATGCGGAATCCTGAGCTGGTGTTTCAACCTCCCATGACAAAGCTCTGGATCGAACCCAGTAACGAATTGATTTTGGAAGCGCATATACGATGTGCTGCCTTCGAAATGCCTTTCTCTCCTTCTGATTCTCGCTTCTTTGGTGACGCTGGCTGGACTATTGCACAACGAGTGTGTTTTAGTGATAAAGCCGGATATTATCAAGTCCAGGATACCGAATCGCCTGCCTTGAGCATACCTATTCGAGGAGCTCGCCAAGACACGTACCAATACATTGATGTCATGATCGGACAACTTTTGGAAGAAGTTGAGATTGAACGTGTATACTTTGAAGCTTACGAAGGAGCTGTGTTCATACATCAAGGCGTCACTTACATATGTCAGAGCGTTCATCATGACATGCGTGTTGTGTATCTCGCACGTACCCAGGTGCAATACCATACTCGTCCACGCGATCTCACAGATATCGATCCATGCGAAGTATGGCGTATGCGCACATTGAAGCATAATGACATGTACGCATATTATGGTCGTGTGGACGTGATATTTCGTGTGTGGGGCTACTTCAAAGTCGACTGGCGAGCGAATATTTTAGATACTGTCGATATTGACGCAGAGCCATTTGTACGTCCGACACATGGCGTATGGATCGATATACCCTGGTATATTGTTGAAAAGCTCACAGAACATGATATTCTCGCGCCCGCTGCGATACATGCAGCAGAGCACGCGATACTGAACTTGACCTCGCTTTTTGTGGCAAGTTCCGCTGACGACGTTCGAACCGAGTGTAAGCTATCCCTTCGAGAATTAAGCGGACGCAAAACGCAACGTCTTCGCCCTTCTCGGCTAATTTTTTATGATAAGCCTGGTCAAAATGCCGGAGTTTGTGCACAGGTCTTCGAACATCTATCTTCTTTACTGCAAATGGCTTTACATGAAATGGAATCGTGTGAATGTACAGATGGATGTCCTGAATGCATCGAGGCGCCCACTTGCCGATATGGAAATTTGGTATCTTCGAAACGAGGGGCGTTGGCCGTCTTGCGCAGTTTGTTGCACCGACCTCTATTCGACAACGAAGACACTTTACCAACTCGGCAGAGTGATCTAGAGGCCCTGTCACATACGCTGTGTGAACCAGAACCTGTCCCACGGCGTAAAGGAACTCAAATCGAACATATCATTGAAGAGCCTCGCGGTGAGCATGATAAAAGGCCAAACTGCATGGATCATGTTGGAAGCTCGTTGTTTTTTGAGGATGTATAGTTATATCCATGTTTGTTCCCGAAGATCATCTAGAAGTCGCTTCACATCGTCCCAAGCATCCCAAGATGATGTGCACAGCCATTGAATGCACGTCTGTTGTGATATAGCATGTTTTTTGAAGGCTCTTTGTAAATCAGCGAGCATGATAGGAGAGCTTGACACCTTAGCCGAAGCGCATGGGATCACGACTACAACCATCTTGTCCACGACTTGTGCTAGCTGGTTAAGTCTTGCAAGATACGCGGTCATGTCGTCATTCACATCCCAGGCCACTTTCTCGTGTTTGTCAGTGAATACACATTCGACGTGGCACTGAGGCAACAATGCACGGGCTAGCATGGCCCGACCTTGGGCTTTAGAATAGAGAAGAATTCGCTCAGAATTTAGAGGTGGCGAAACGCCATCAGGTGCATGTACAATGACATACACGTTAAACTTGCTTTCAAGAGAACACAGCAAGTTATCGATTATTTCCGGTGCATGCTTCAACTGTTCGGACCATGCATCATCGAATGCAAAAGATATACAGAGTACTGGCTTCACAGCACGTCGGGTGCGTGAGGCAGAGTCTTCTTTCGAGTTTGATTTCGAAGCCCACGACCATGCAAGCGCGCCCAGGGCTATGACGCTACCGGTCGCTAGAGCGGGTGCAGCCCAACGATGTCGCCGCAGAGTGGTTGACATGCTCCGTGGAAAGCAACACATTATTGCATGGCATGTCCAGACCTAAATAAAATTTCAGTACTACGTAATCAGAAAGGGTGGCGGAAACACAGAATGCAAGATAATTAGTGAGAATAGTCAGGGAGCCACATGCGGGCAGCAATCCATTTGTAGAGTTCGTCATCATTCATTGAAGCAGTCAGGCCATTATCGCGGCACAGTCCATCGCGAATTAGGATCTTGATGCAACGGAAAGCAATATAGTTGGAAGTCTCACGCACACGCTCCAACCTCGGGTACAGACGGTCAGCGTCGCTTTCTTCTTTGTTCAAAGAGTCTGCCAGAGCAATGGCCGCTTCTGTGATAACATTGTCGTTTATATGCTTGGCCTGGACAAGGGCTCCAGCAAGACCAAGCGCAGGGAAAATGTAGAAGTTGTTGCCCTGGTCGGCAACTCGCGTCCTGCCCTGGAATGTCACGTCTGGGAATGGTGAACCTGCCGCAAACACGCAACGACCATCGGTGTGTGTAAGAGCTTCCTCAAATGTACACTCTGATTTGCTCGTTGGGTTGCTCAGAGGGAAAATAATGGGGTGCTCATTGATTTCTGCCATTTTTCGCAAGACTCCTTCATTGAAGTAACCATGCACAGTGCAGAAGCCAAGGATGACCGTTGGCTTGACGTAATCAATCACATCCATGAAGTCTTTCACCTGCACATCACCATTGTCGGTGCGTGCAAAGTACTCCTTATATGGAGCGATTTTATCGCCTCGGTTCATGGTCACGAGACCCTTGGAGTCTGTCGTCCAGATGCGAAGACGCGCCTCTTCCTCAGACAATCCATTCAGTGTGAAGAAAGACATGAGCTGCTTGGCCACGCCAATGGAAGCCGATCCAGCACCAGCCATCAAGATACGGTGATCCGTAAGGCCTTTGCCAGTCTTTTTAGAAACCATCCGTGCAGCATTAACGAGACCAGCAAGAATTACAGAACCCGTGCCTTGAATGTCGTCATTAAACATAGGATACTTGTTCTTGTAGCGTTCCAAAAACAAGAACGCATGTTCGCTGCTCCAGTCTTCGAACTGGATAATCAGGTTGGGATACCGGGCATTCAGCTTCATCATGATCTCATCAACGAATTCCACAAGTTCTTCCGTGCTGGGTCGTGGACGACGCAGACCAAGATACAGAGGGTGGTTGCGCAACTCCTCGTTGTCAGTGCCAACATCGACAACAATCGGCATCGTCGACTGAGGGTGCACACCAGCACCAGCCACATACAAAGAAAGCTTGCCAATGGCTATGCCAAGACCATTCCAGCCCAAGTCACCAAGTCCTAAAATGCGCGAACCATCAGTAATAACAGCCACACGAGGGGCATCAGAGGGTCGAGGCCAGTTCTCGATACATTCTTCTACCGAGCCCTTGTCTTCGATGGAAAGCGTAAGGCCCTCTGGGCGGCGGAACATCATGGAGAACTTTTGGCAAGCTTCACCCACAGTAGGAGTGTACACCAGAGGAATGTTCTTCATCAAGTCCGACATAATGTAGTAGTAGAACAGACGCTCATTTCTCTGGCGTACGTTGGCAAGCTCAATGTGTTTGGCAAAGTTTGTCTCCTTGAGATCAATTTGGTGCTTGATACGCTGAAATTGTTCTTCAAGCGTATGGACAGTGGGAGGAAGGAGACCCTTTAAACCAAACTTCTTGCGCTCATCCATCGTAAATCCTGTACCCTTGTTGGAGTACAAATCACGCAAACGAGCTGCGCCACCATGCTCATTTTGCTTGATAGCATACTGCACGGAGTCATGCTCCGTATGAACACGTCTCGGCTGCGACATGATTCTAGACGATAAACGAAATCGGGTATTCAAACTGAGGCCTTTTTTTAACCTATTCAAGGTGGCGATAGAAGCCATCGGACGGAATGGATGCAATGCCTCCATTCCCGTACGTCCGTGCGTTTATATCACACGAGTATTAGTCACTCGGGTGCGTTCGGCCGCTGAAAGCAAGTCGCTTACGCAAGCTGGCGGGACGGAAGTTAAGCCTTGGCCGAAGCGGTCTGTCCGTATCTGTCTGATCAACTACCTCCATCATGTTCGCTCGCAGTGCTCTTCGTGCTCCCACCCAGGCTATCCGCACCCCTGCCTCTTCGCGTCTTTTCTCGCAGACTGCAACAGCTAACAGGAAGGTCGCTGTGCTTGGTGCCTCGGGTGGTATTGGTCAGCCGGTATGTATATATCACTAAGAATCTTGCGCTAACACTTTCAGCTCTCGCTGCTTCTCAAGCTGAACCAGAATGTGACAGACCTCCGCCTGTACGACATCCGTCTTGCCCCGGGTGTGGCTGCTGATATTGCTCACATCAACACGCCCAGCACCTGCACGGGTTACGCTCAGGAGAACCTTGAGCAGGCTCTTGATGGCGCCGAGGTCATTTTGATCCCTGCCGGTGTGCCTCGTAAGCCTGGTATGACTCGTGACGACCTCTTCAACACAAATGCTTCGATTGTTCGTGACCTTGCTAAGGCCGCCGCTAAGGTGTCACCCAAGGCCCACATGCTCATCATCTCGAACCCTGTGAACTCGACGGTCCCTATCGTCGCTGAGGTGTTCAAGCGCGCCGGTGTCTACGACCCCAAGCGCGTGTTTGGTGTAACTTCCCTCGACATCGTGCGTGCCTCGACGTTCCTCTCAGGTATTGCTGGTTCGAAGCCTGCTGACACTAACGTGCCTGTCATTGGCGGTCACTCGGGTGTGACGATTGTGCCCCTTCTTTCGCAGGCCCAGCAGGGTTCGGCTGTGTCAGCGGGCGAGCAGTACGAAAAGCTTATCCACCGTATCCAGTTCGGTGGTGACGAGGTTGTCAAGGCCAAGGACGGTGCTGGCTCGGCCACGCTTTCGATGGCCTACGCTGGTGCCGTGTTCGCTGACGGCATCCTGCGTGCAATGAACGGTGAGAAGGGTGTCAAGCAGTGCGCCTTTGTGGAGAGCCCTCTCTTCAAGGACCAGGTCTCGTTCTTCGCTAGCCCTGTGGAACTTGGTCCTGAGGGTGTGCAGAACATCCCTGCCTTGCCTCAGATTACGGCTGAGGAGCAAAAGCTGCTGGACAACTGCCTGGTTGACCTTGCTAAGAACATCTCGAAGGGTGTTAACTGGGCTGCTGAGAACCCTTAAAGTGTAAGACTATGTGTAGTGGAAATTTCTTGACTCGATAGTCGCTCTGGTAGGTTGAAATACTTTACCATCATCTTCGCAAGTCGCG
>ERZ782914.6-NODE-6-length-142375-cov-8.723454_pt1 | contig 142375 bp, 102 predicted proteins | sample MGYA00375948_ERZ782914 | MGnify/ENA primary metagenome ERZ782914 (study PRJEB29894, sample SAMN03576417) | human skin metagenome | biome: human skin; feature: left retroauricular crease; material: organic_material | host: Homo sapiens | place: Italy: Trento...
AATCCCGTAAGCGCTCTTGATTTACCCCACATTGACTGGGAACCAGGCCACTAGGACATGGCTGGCAATTCTCTGCATTGAAGTTTACCCTCACAAGCGACGAATGAGTTGCACACTATAGCACTGCATTGCGAGTTGTTTTCCTATTCAATTTTGCTGTCTTGAAATATGGCCTATAGGTATAGAATCCTGAACTTCACTAGCCCTGGGACAATGTGTTTGAACGACGCACTTTTAAAGGCGTAATGCTTGACGTTATTGTGAAAGAAGACTTGGGTCGTAGAGTTCGAGGAGCGCTTGCTGGATACCGCAGAATACTTTCGCGTCTCGGTGTAGATGGCATTGCGGAGGATTCATCGCAAACTTGAGAAGATGAAGTACTTCGGTCCATCTCATAGTGAGCGTCTTGTAGCGTCAAATCATGAAGTCCGTCCTGGCACGATTGCTGAGCACGAGTACTTTCATCCTCAATTTTTTTTCTTCCTTGTTCACCAAAGAAAAGTTCAACATCATCGACAGTTTCATCACCAAGTGGAAGAGAAACGTCTCCATGCGGTTCTGGCTGCACGTCATTGATCTCCAAAAAAGGGAGCACAGGACCAAGCGAGGCACGTGGATGTGTAGTTGCGACAGAAGTCAATTCGTTCCTTGGCTCTGTACTGCATAACTCAATGCCTAGACCCGTTGTGGATGCTTCACTTGCTGCCAATGGTGAGGTGTGACGCGCAGTGGCACTGCGAATAGCGCTATTAATGAAGTCAAGCGAGCGTTTGTGCTGCGCTGTACGTAAATTTCCTGGGTGTTGGCTTACATTTGGCGAAACCACATCAGCTGATGGCACAGAGCATGGACTTCGCATCGTGTCAAGCGACTGGAGTTGCTCGACCGTAATATTCTGGTTCTCTGAGTCTCCAAGCAATTGACCCATCAACCCTGTGGCTCCCATCCATGTACGCCGAGGAGGGGGCGGATCAAGCGAGACATATTTGATAATACGCAAGGGCACATCTACCTCGACAAGAGTTGAGGTTTCAGCACCTACGCCCACACGGAGCACATATTGGACATTGATATGACGACCGGGCTCAATTGTAGCAGCGCTTTCCGGTAAAACAAGTGAGTGATGGAGATATACAGGTTTTCCAGGTCGTGCCCCCGTCCACCAGCTACCGAATTGACCTGCTGCCAAGGTCTCATCCGTAACGATGGTACTGGTGGACGAGATAATATCTTTTGATCCGGGTATAAGATCATGTGCGCGATATAACGTTTCGATTCGCACTAAAGCAATGCGAAGCACATTCAGCAATTGATTTCCACCATTAAACACGCCTGCTTCGAAATACACACGCTGGCCTGCCACCCATGTTTCACGGTGTAAAGCAGCAGCAAGACGAATATTCCGAGCTTTGGCCTCGGGCGTATTTGCCTGAGAAATAATGGGGCGTGGTGAGCTCGATAACTCTGCAGTGGGATTGAGGTATGGATATAGCTGCATTTTTTGGAAACAATGAGCTATACCACTGTGCTTTTCACCGAACGCTTTAACGCGGACAGATGCAATAAGAATATATCCCACCTCTGAAGACGCACTTTCATAGCAGCCTTTAGCACCCTTGCCAATGGGCACGGAGAGAGAAAATGGAATAGCATGATGACCCTCTTGCCCTAATGAGAAACCTTCTTTATCTGGAAGCGACGCAAAGCAAGGAAGGATAGCATCTCCTCCTCCTTCTCCTTCACATGTGTTTGTAGTACCATGTAGAATATATGGCTCTGATGGACCATCCAAGCTGCGGTCGCCGTCAATTACAGACATGTGGCGGTAGAATATGTGACGGACATCTTCATCAGGCAGACACTCGTATCCAATAAGTCGTACACGAGGCTGTGCCAGAAGCATAGCAGTGGATCGGTCTGTGTGGTTGGGGATATTCAACTGGATACTCCCGTGTAATAACCCTCCCTCTACAATGAGGTTGTTTTCCACAAATAATTCGATACCGATACGTTCATCGCGCTCGGGAGGATACATCGACACAACTGGTTTGCTTGGAAGCGAGTGAACCATGGGTGTAGCAGGCAAGAGAGATACATGATGTACTGGGAGAAAGGGGGGAGCTTGAGGATATGGAATGGGATGTGCATCGCATGAGCTCACTGGCGGCAATTTGACTTGCGATCCGGGGAGTTGCACTTGAGGCTGCGGTGGTGATGTAGCTGAATCACTTGGCGTGTCAGGCCGTCTCGTAGCACTGGCTGAATGGACATCGTCAAAGACTGACCATTCGACAGCTGGCTTGGGCGGAAGTGGGTGCTTCATCACACACATGGGCGACACATTCACACTCTTGTTTGTAATCGAGCGGTTTTCACGTAACGGCATGCTAGGCAAAGACGCACAAACTCCTTGCGTCGTACTTGCTTGTGCCAAATGGCCATCATGGTTTTTCTGCCGCACAATAGCGCGGCGGCGAGAAGACTTGGGCGGCGCGGATGTTTTTTGGGAAATGCTTTGCACATTCATCCGAACGTCATTGAGCGCAGTATCTGGTATTCCTAAGTCAATGCCGAGACCATTCATAATGGTTGGCGCGACCAAAGTACAACAGAGATAAGCGTGTAAATCCGACCTAGGGAGTGTTGTTGTCGCCAGCCAACACCAGCGGTCCTATGCACGCGCATCGCGCTTGCATGTTTTTATTCACATCAACATCTACAATTTTCCTGAATTGGGCAATGCCATGCCTCCACAGTGAACATACAGATCACGAGCCCGCACGTTGACTGGCGCCCCATTTGCACCTCAGGTGGATAATACGTCTGCTCTACAGCGCCACAATAATTACATATAGATAACTTTAAAGGTTAGGGCGAGCGCCAGTCGAGCTACTCTTCTTGGGAGCCGGAATGTAGGAGCCCTTGGCGTCACGCTTGTCGCAACGAGCAATGCCGTCCTCGTCGCGGTACACACCAAGTTCGATCAACTTGGCAAAAGCCTTCGCAAAATCAGCGTAGAACAGGTCTCGGTCCGCAGCATATTTCTCGACCCAAGGACGGAACTTCTCATCTTGGACGAGCGAGTAGTCCGTTGGAAGCATCATAAGAGGCTCGTCGTCCTCGTCCATGCCAGGAGCATAAGCCGAGTACTGGAAGGGGCCGTCCCACTTACGAGGCTCCCATTTCAAATTAAGCAAAAATTTGTAGAAGGTGTTCGAGAAACGAGTCGGGTTCACCACCCAAGGGCCATCGAAGCCCGAGCGGTTCTTGTGGCAACGACCGAGATTGTGAGCGCCGGTGAGAGCTACAATCTCTTGGTCGTTAAAGCCCATGCGGTAGAAGATGTGGCGCAAGTGGTCCTGACCTTGGGCACCATCGGGCAGACGTCCACGAGGGGGCACGTACCTCTTGTTCGTGAAGTCAGTGCGGCCAGGCTTCCATTCAATTTCAGGGCCGTCCATCTCCTTGATGGCCACAACACCGGCAAGAGTCCACAGGTCAGCGTAAGTGATCCAAGGGTGCTTCTCCTTGATAGGCTCTAGGAATGCACGGGCATTTTCAAGGCCAGCGTTTGCTGGGTCACCGCCCTCTTCCTCGTACCGCATACCAGCTCCGTTCGAGCCACCAGTCTCGTCCTCCTTGCTGTACGTGCCACTCGCATGCCAGGCAAGACGCACAAGAACAGGGCCAATTGATCCTTCATCATATCCCTTCCTCTTTAGGATTGAGGCAATATCCTTGCGCACTGCATCAAAGTCACCTAGCTTCGACATTGTGGTGTTGAAGTAGATATATGGCGAGCCCAGCCAAACGTGAGAAGACAGTAAGCTTAGGAGCCACGTGGTGGTGGTACGGATCCAGCCTATTAAATCAAAATGATTTGTACAAGGCCACCGAGCTTCCCATGACCCCCGACACGTTCGGCCGATGTCGTGATCGCAACGCCCGTGCTGGCAGGTCGCATGTCACGTGGTAGAACGTAAAGTGCACGGGTCCTGTTGGGCCCATGCTAAGAAACACCCGTGCATGCGTCCTTCCGTCTCAACGTTGTCTCGACTCGTGCAAAGTACATCCATCTTGGCCAAATCCCGTACCATCATGACGACTGCCCAGGATATTCAAACTCGCGTTATCGGAGCTGCTAACACGCTGGACTACCGCGTGTTCCTCGAGTCAAAGTCGACGGGCCAGCCTCTGTCGCCATTCCACGACGTGCCTTTGTACGCTGATGAGGCCAACGGCATTCTGAACTTTATTGTTGAGATCCCGCGCTGGACCAACGCCAAGATCGAGATCAGCAAGGAGGACTCTTTTAACCCCTTCAAGCAGGACACGAAGAAGGGCAAGTTGCGCTACGTTCGCAATTCGTTCCCCCACAAGGGTTACATTTGGAACTACGGAGCCTTCCCTCAGACGTGGGAGGACCCCGCCTTCGCTCACCCTGACACCAAGGCCAACGGCGACAACGACCCTCTTGACGTTGTTGAAATCGGCGAGACCGTTGGATACACTGGTCAGATCAAGCAGGTTAAGGTGCTTGGTGTAATGGCCCTCCTTGATGAAGGCGAGACGGATTGGAAGGTGATCGTGATCGATGTGAATGATCCGATTGCTCCCAAGCTGAATGACATCGAGGACGTCGAAAAGCATCTCCCTGGTTTGATTCGTGCCACGAACGAGTGGTTCCGTATCTACAAGATCCCTGACGGTAAGCCCGAGAACCAGTTTGCCTTCTCGGGCGAGGCCAAGAATCGCAGTTATGCTACGGAGGTCATCCATGAGTGCCACGAAGCGTGGCGCCGTCTGATCACCGGTCAGGCCAACGCTGGTGACATCAAACTTGAGAACTCGACTGTGCAGGGCAGCAAGTCGCTCGTCGCCCCGAACGACGCTGTCATCACGTCGATCCCTTCTGCTTCGCCACAGCCCCCGGCCCCTATTGACCCTAGCATTGACAAATGGTTCTTCATCAGCTCGTCTGCCAACTAAGCACAACATAGATATAATCATTTTTAACCATCATGGACTGTTCCTTGATAGGAAAGGTTGAGGTCGTGTCTACATGGCACTCGTACCTTTGAATGTCTACACGCGGTACAAGGCACGCTTTGTTGCCTTGACAACAATCTCGGGCGTGGCAAAGGACAGCGTCTCGAGATTATAAGCATACGGTGTCGGAACATCCGCACCAGTAACACGTTCCACGGGTGCGTCGAGATAGTCGAACGCCTCAGTTTCCATGACCTGGGCGCAGATCTCACTTCCAAGACCAAACGCAGGGAAACCACCTTCCACCGTTACGAGACGGTTTGTCTTCTTCACACTTTCCACGATAGCGTCAATGTCCAGGGGACGGATTGAGCGCAGGTTGATTACCTCAGCTTCGATGCCCTCTTTAGCCAAAGACTCAGCAGCTTCTAGGCCAAGAGCCACACCCATAGAATGCGCCACAATCGTCACATCCTTGCCAGGACGTTCGATTTTTGCCTTGCCAATAGGAATCAAAAAATCTTCCGACAGGGCTTCCTGTGAGACGGAGAACGAGTGACCATACAAAATTTCGTTCTCAAGGCAGACCACGGGGTTCGGGTCACGAATCGCGGCCTTGAGGAGGCCACGGGCATCCTCGGAGCTGTAAGGGCTCACGACCTTGAGACCAGGAATTTGACCATACCAAGCGGTGTAGTCCTGCGAGTGCTGAGCAGCTACACCCGCTGCGGCACCGTTAGGGCCACGGAACACGACTGGAACGGCCACTTGACCAGCCGACATATAGTGTGTTTTACCAGCAGAGTTAACAATTTGATCGATAGCCTGCATAGCGAAGTTGAATGTCATAAACTCACAAACAGGACGCAGACCCGCAAAAGCAGCACCCACTGCAAGACCGGCAAAGCCCTGTTCGGTGATGGGCGTATCAATCACACGATCCTCACCAAACTTGTCAAGCAGTCCTTTGGTAACCTTGTATGCACCGTTGTAGCGGGCAATCTCTTCACCAAGCAGAAACACCTTGGAATCACGATGCATTTCCTCCTCCATCGCAGAATTGAGTGCTTCGCGCACCGTCATTTCCTGAGCGCCCGACTCGGATGCAAAAGCACGCACAGGCATGCGTGCCATTGTCAGTGAAGGCATCAAAGTCGAACGGAGAAGTTGGGGACGAATACAGCGTGCCCTTACAGCTGCAGCTATCATGGTGGTGCCGAAACTGGTGAACAGAAATAGATGTCCCGTTTGTTCAGGCCCGGTTCCAGCCTCCAGTCGGCCCAGGGACAAATCGTTGGGCGCGCCACCAAGAAAGGGCCTAATAGGCTTTTCAATGACACGCGGAATTTTCCACCCAACTGCCAGACGACGGGCTAATCGTGGATTGTCTTGTGTATTCACACGATGGAAGAGCTCTCGTCAGGCTCGTCGGACTACGCCGCAAGCACATGGATCGCATGGTTCTTATCCACGAAGGGGAATGAATACTTTTGTGAAATCGATGAAGACTATATTCTTGATCGATTCAATTTAACTGGTCTCAATACCGAAGTGCAGCATTACACGTACGCTCTCGACCTTATCACAGATGCTCTTGACGAAAACATTAATGAACTTCATCGTGAGCAGATTGAAACACAGGCAAGAATTTTATATGGTTTGATTCACGCTCGATTCATCGTCACTACGCATGGTCTAGCTAAGATGCTCGAAAAATTCAAGCGTGCCGATTTTGGACGCTGCCCTCGTGTTTTGTGCTACCAGCAGCCTCTGCTTCCGGTTGGCCTGTCAGAATTTCCTTTCCAAAGCCCTGTGCGGCTCTATTGCCCTCGGTGTGAGGACTTATACCGACCAAAGAGCTCAAGACACGGCGCCATCGACGGTGCCTTTTTTGGATCCTCTTTTCCGCACATGCTGCTCATGGTATACCCCCACATGATTCCTACCAAAGTGACTGTTCTTCCTCCTCCTATCTCAATTGCGCAGAAGCAATATGGCGGGGTGTCTGCGGACATCTTGCATCAACGCGCTGCTGCCCTGGAGCGCCGCGGTGAGTGTTTTGCATCCGCTGGTGAAGAGACGGATCAGAGTGGCAATGTCAACGATCGCTCTTTAGATGTGAGCGCGCCCGTGGATTTCGTTTATGAACGTGTAGTCCCGCGTATCTTCGGGTATCCAGTGCACGAAACAAGTCAGCTCATGGCTTGGCAAGATCGTCAGCAAAAGAAGCAAACTGCGACAATTACCAATTTTCGGCAGCAGAAAATTCATAGTGAAGACGCATGATGTCCTATGGTCATGCACGCACATACTCCTGTAATATAGGCATGCTTTCTGTGCGGTTGCAATGATGGTAATCCGAGGGACAAGAGGGTATGCTACAGCACTATGAAGTAGGGGCTGCGACAGGCTTGATATTAAACTTCAGCTCAGGCACATTCATACCCATCTGACGCATCTTCGCCTGCTCATCCGTGCGCTGCTTGGAAATGTTTAGCAATATGTCGCGATGGTTAAGGTTGCTCGAGATCTGGTTTGCATTTTCGAAAATGAGCCGACCCCAAGATGGATGGAAACGATTTGCTTCGCGCACAATCTGGAACGCTTCATCACGAATCTCAGTTTCTTTTGCTTCGAGCATTGTCGCCGCGTCGTCACCAAGCGAGCCACTCTCCAGCAAAGATTGGAGGGCCTGCTTGTCGAGACGCAGTCTACTCATGATTCGTAGAACAGCGACAGCGCGGGCAAGCAGTGACGCTTGAAGCGTTTCTCGAGGCACTATCCATTCCTCTGACTCCGCAGGCTCGTCGGGATAGGCCTCCTGAATTTCACTCAATGCTTTGTATATCGCTCGGGCAGGCTGGGTTCCAGCATCCTGCGACGATGTGTTTTGATACTTTTGCATGGTACGCTGTGCGCGCCGGCGATATATCTTCGAGAATAATGCCAGAGAAAGGTAAAGTGCTGCAATGTATGCAATAGGGACAAAGATGGAGAGCGTCATATTGATATGCGTGCGCGCAACTGCAAGAACGTCGGTGAGGTACAGAGAACCAAGTTCGCGACCTGTGGTCTTAGTGGAGGTGTGTAAGGCACCTACTGCACGTCCACATGAGGCGACGGGCCCTGTGTTTTGGCGACTTATTGTTTGATCAGGCCCTGCCACTGTCTAATCCAACCCGGGGTGACGCGGTACCTGCAATCTTGCGTGTATCAATCAGTTTTTATAACAACCCCAAAATCACCCTGGTATCGCAATGAAAGGCCTAAAAAAGGCGGTGGTACGTTGATGTATCAGCTGACACAGAAGCTCTCTCGTACAAGACAAGCTGATACCCAAAATCGAAACAATAACCATGGAAGCGGGTCGTACGTCGCACCTGCACCGCCATCGAAAGATCATTCATCGAGAGGCTTCTTCTCTGGTCCCAATCATCAATCTTCAAATCAAAGCTACACGTCTACTTCTTGTATGTATTCGAATGGTACTAATATGTGTCCAGCTAATTATACATCACAATCTAGCGCTACTACCCGGGCCCCTGCAAAAGTTTCAGCCACTTCTGGGGCACCGGCGTCGTCCGTTTCGTATGTTTCTGTGCCACCAGGCAACATTTCACAAGCAATTTCAAGCACGCAACACACATATGCGCCTCCGAAGCTGCCATCGAGATCTTCCACACACGTACCTTCACCCGTTGTCCCTGGATCCTCTAGTTTACCTGTGCAAGGCATGTCTAATTCTAAAGCTGCAGCGCCTACCGCAGCGCTTCCAGCTTCAGCACAAAAGGTGGGCTACATGGGCAACTCGGGTATGACGCCTTCGCTTACATTAGCCCCGACTCTTCAGCCTGTAACACCAACAGTGGCACCAAAAGATACGATTCCTTCGCCAAGAACAGCGCCGCGTAAGCAGCGGAGCAGCCGCATCCAGACGGCGGATCACGTCCAGCTGGAACCATTACCGTCGTTCTCCGAGGTACTGCCATCAGATCGGCCGCAACTGTTTGTCAAAAAGCTGAGGCAAAGTGCGGTGGTGTTTGATTTTACTGATGCTAGTGCAGACCTCTCTGGCAAGCAGATCAAGGCACAATCGCTGCAAGACATGCTGGAGTTTGTCACGACGCAGCGCGGTGCCATCACAGAGCTTGTTTACCCTGATATGGTGAACATGTTTGCATCAAATTTGTTCCGCACAATTCCTCCATCATCCAATTCGCTTAGTGAAGGCTTCGATCCAGAGGAGGATGAGCCTGTCCTGGAGCTGGCATGGCCTCACCTCCAGCTGGTCTATGAGCTCTTTCTCCGTTTTGTGGAGAGCACAGACCTTAATACGAGTATTGCGAAAAAGTACATTGATCAGTCATTTGTGGTACAGCTCCTTGATCTATTTGACAGCGAAGACCCACGTGAACGTGATTTTCTCAAGACGACATTGCATCGCATCTATGGCAAGTTTTTAAATTTGCGAGCATTCATCCGTCGATCTATCAACAATGTATTTTTCCAGTTTATTTACGAAACGGAGCGTCACAACGGAATTGCGGAACTACTCGAAATCCTTGGTTCTATTATCAATGGTTTCGCACTACCTCTCAAGGAAGAGCACAAGGTATTTTTATCGCGTGTATTGCTGCCTTTGCATAAAGTTAAATGTTTGGCGATGTATCACCCACAATTGGCGTACTGTGTTGTGCAGTTTATCGAAAAAGACAGCACTCTTACAGAGAGGGTTGTACTCGGCCTGCTTAGGTTCTGGCCTAGGACCAATTCGCAGAAAGAAGTCATGTTCCTCAACGAGATCGAAGAAGTATTAGATGTGATTGAGCCAGAAGACTTCGCTAAGATCCAGGTGCCACTTTTTCAGCAACTAGCACGATGCATCGAAAGCCAACATTTCCAGGTTGCAGAGCGTGCGTTATACTTCTGGAACAACGAGTACGTCTTGAACCTTATGGGCGATAATATCCAGGTAATTCTCCCTATTGTATTCAACAGTTTGTATGAAAACTCGAAAAACCATTGGAACCCAACAATTCACGCACTTGTATACAATGCACTCAAGTTGTTCATGGAGATTAACCCTGCCTTCTTTGACCTCGTATCTAACGAGCATCAACACCATCTTATGCTGGCAGGTCAACATGAAAGAGAGCGTTTTCAAGCATGGAAACGTATTTATGAAGGTGCATTACAGAACTCTATTAAGTTCGGCATTAAAGCGCCAGATGCTGTGCTAAAGAGCCAACTTGAGTCGCCTGCTGTCACACCTCGCACCTTGACGATCCAAGATAATGGTACTTTTGCCGACATGATTCCGCTTGCGAATTCGCTTTCAGGGCTAGCTCCACCGGCCCTTAGTTTAGCCTCAACGTCAGGTGTCGTACAGGGCCTGGGACCATCCAAAATTTATGGCTCTTCTGGAAATCTATCACCCGATCATGATATTGCAAGAGACTCACATCTCTCTTCGAATAGCACGAATGGTGCCTCTACTGGTGAGTATGAAGATGCCGAGCAAAGCATCTTGCGTGATCTTGCCGATCACATAGATCCTTCGTATCTGGGCTAAGCTGCGGCAAAGATGATGGTGTAAATGTGAATAAGCTTGAGATTCTATCGCACGTCTTGACAGGTACTGCGATGTTCAATGCCTTCGCAGAACAAGGACTTATGGGCACAACAGGGCGCACACGATTAACGTGGAATTTGGTATCTACGCCACTGAGGCCTTCTCCATGGATTTTACAAGATCCTGAAGGTGCTTTCGAGCCTCTGCCACCTCCTTTTCATAGAAAGCGCATTTCTTCTCCAGCATCCTATTCTCCTCCAATGCTTCCGTTCGCCGCTTTTCTGCTTCGCTCACAGCATTCTGAAAATTTTCTTCAATAAATCTGATGTGAGTGTCGTGCGCTTACAATTTTCCGACGCCCTTATAAACGCGTGTCTGATCGCCAAGACCTTGCAATTGTTCCATCGTGAGCTCCTGGAGCTTGGCTTCGCGTGCCCGTCCTTTCATTTGGGCGTTCACAATGCTCAATTGACGTTGTGATGAGACAAGACGCGATTGAATAGAATTCAACAGCACAGGCAGCGAGTCCTCATTCATGTCGCTCATCACGCCGACCGTCGATACCAAAGGCTTCCTAGGGCTAAGCTCCACAAGGGTCCGAAATTGGTCGCAGCTGGCCGACCCTGGTCGCCGTGCCATGCTAGCGTCCACGTGACAGCAACCGCGGTCACAGGCACTGTTGCTCCAACTGTGCGTCAACGTCGGTGACGATGTCCAAGCGCGGCGGATCTAATGTTGTATTCGTAGGAAATATACCTTACGACATTTCCGAGGAGCAGCTCGTAAAAGTGTTTTCAGAGGTAGGACGTGTCGTGGACTTTCGCCTCGTCAGCGATCGCGAACAGGGCAAGTTCAAAGGATACGGTTTTTGTGAATACGAGGATGCCGAAACGGCTGCGTCAGCTGTGCGTAATCTGAACGACGTCGAAGTCGGCGGACGACCGCTGCGACTTGACTATGCTGATGCAGATCCCATGCAAGACAATGGTCGTGGTCGAACTCCAAATGTCCAGCCAACATTGCCGGAGGGCGTTCCTATTCCACTCGGTGTTTCAGCTACAGACGTGATTACCCAGACGATTGCCTCATTACCTCCTAATCAACTGATGGATATTCTCACCCAAATGAAGGCCCTTACTACGCATGCGCCTGAACAAGCGCGTCATCTCCTCGTCACGAATCCACAGCTTGCCTATGCTATTTTTCATGCTATGTTGATGATGAATGTTGTGGATCCTGTTGTCGTACAGACTGTCGTGAGTGAGACGGCCCCAGCTGCTGGAATGCCGCCGGCATCTATGCACATGGAGCCTGTCGTGACCCCTGCTCCCCCGCCACAGCCTCATCCGCCTCAGGGATACCCCCCGATGTCAGCACAACCTATGCCAGCAGCACCTCCGTTGCAGGCACCACAACTCGATGAGCAACAACGTATGCTGCTTCATCAAGTTCTGCAGCTAACTCCCGAGCAAATCCAAGCACTCCCGCCTGATCAACGCGCAGGCATTTTGCAACTCAAGGCGCAGTTTGGAAAGTGAATCAAAACGTGGCTGTGGTCTTGATTTGGTGCAACATACCCATTCCCAAGGCAGCAAAGCAGAAATGTAGCGAACGGAGATGCTCCGATGTCTGTGCATCTGCTATGGCATTCTGCACCCGAGTATGCACTGCTTGCCATACTTCATCGAGTGAGCCACTGGCGTCAATGCGTTCCCAACGTGCGCCGCTGCGTTCCATCAGTAAGGCGATATTTTGGAACGCTTGACGTACAAGACTCTGAAATGCCTTCTTCTCGTACCGCTCCTCGCCATATGCTGCTCGTTTTGTAGCTGTGGTTTCATCGAGATCCAGAAATAGTGTAATATCAGGTAACGGCATGCCTACATCCGGCGAGATACACCATGAAAGATCAAGGCCTTTTGCATGCGAATATGCCATACCCGAGAATGCATAACGATCGCACACGACGTGCTGACCCCTCTGCAGTGTCTGTAAAATAGACGAAAGCATCTCCCATCGGTTGGCAGAAAACAGAAGGTGCACAGCTTGATCATTAATGTCGCATTTGTTTGTAAGATACGAATTGATCATCATGCCGATAGAGGTGGTTCGCTCCGGAAATTTGACGTGACGTGCCTCGAGTGTTTCGACAAGGCGGGCAACTTGGGTCGATTTTCCCGACCGATCGAGGCCTTCTACTACGATAAAAGCACCGCGCTTTCCGTTTAAAGCATTTTTAATAGGGATACTTTCGGAGAGCAAAACGAGAGGCTCAGATTTCTTCAACCAGGAACACACTTGATCCATGAATTTGTCCATAGCGCCATGGCTGAGATTGTGGTCAGCCTTTTCATAGATCTGCGTGACCACAGAGCCAGCCGGCCTTCCAACCTGAGACATTAAAATGTTGGACAAAATTCCAAGATTCTCGACAGAGACGTCTTCATCATTAGAACCATGCGCGATAAAACACTGTACGTGAGGGGGGATATTCGCATAATGGATGTGGGCAGGAAAAGAGCTCATAGAGGCGTGATCTTCGGGGTGAATTCTGCGCTCAATTATCAATTCACCAACATTTGCTTTCATGGGAACGTATCCATATGAGTCGAATAAGGGTCGAAACTCGGCGTCTTTGCGCCGCTGAAGCGACATGTCGACGCTACCACAAGCAAAAATGACACGTGAGGGAGAGCGATGCTTGTACAAGGGACCTGGATTGCAGTAGCGAGATATGTAGACTGCTGATACAGCGCAGCCTTTCGAATGGTTGATCATTAAGTCGGTGAAATAGCCGAAACGCCTGTGCAAGTAGTCAACGACGTGAAATAGGTCCTCGGCACATTCATTATATTTGCTGTACCTCCAGTCTCCAGGAGTTTGACCTTCACCACATGCGTCCCACCTGAAAGAGTCGATCGGTAGTTCTGAAGCTAATGATTGAAAGAACAGAGCATTCTTGTCGGCCAAAAGCCCGTGATTGAACACAGCCAGGGGACGACCCTGTCGCGCACCCGGCGCTGGCAAGGGCGTATCTTCTTGCACGTTTACCAGCCTTAATATGCCATGATATCCGTGACCCTTATCAGCTTCGACCTGATTCCCCCCAGGAAAAGGTATAACAATGCGAAACTCTGCCATAACGGGAAACACAGGCCCGTTCTATGTGGGGTAGCTAAGGAGCCATACCAAAAATGTGGAACATGCATCACGTGCATGTCGCACTCGCTCGCCCTCGTTGTGTCATGCACGATGTTGCAAATTTCCAGACCAACGTCATGGGGCGCAAAGCAGAACTGCAGCGCATAGCGCTAGAGCGCTTGATGGGTCCTGAGGGTACGTTGAAAATGTCTCATGGAAGTGATGGGAACAGTGGATAAGGATGTGCACTTCACGGACCCAAAGGTTTGCCGCAACTTTTTGTGCGGTACGTGTCCACACGACCTATTCAGTAATACGGTAAGTTGCGTTGGCACAAGCTAACTTCTCAGAAAATGGATCTGGGTCCATGTCCAAAGTCGCATTTACCCCGATATAAGGAGCTGTACGACGCTGCAGTTGAACGTGGTGAAACATTTCCCGTTATTGTGGCCGACTTTCAGCGCAATATACAAATGTTTGTTGGCGATATCGACCGCAAAATTGCTGCGAATCGACGGCGGCTTGAGCAAACTCCTGAAGAAATGGAGCGATATAACTCTATGATGCGTGATATTAACGAAGTAGAAGAGGCCATTACTGCAGCCACAAATGAAATGGAGTCCTTGGGTGAGCAGGGTCGTGTGGAAGAGTCGCTAAAGGAGCTTGAAAAGGTTGAAGCACTGAAAATGGAGCGCTCAGATAAGGAAAAAGAGCTTCAGACGTTACAAGAAAATAGTGGCGCAAGTGGCCACCAAAAGTTGCGCGTATGTGATATATGCGGTGCCTACCTCAGTATCTTGGATTCAGACCGCAGATTGGCGGACCACTTTAGTGGCAAAATGCATATGGGATACCAGCGCCTCCGCGATCTCTTCCGTGATATGCAGAGTGAACGCCGATCAACGGAGCAAAATCCGCTGCGTGATCGATATCGAAGTCGGTCGCCCCCCACACGGTGATGCATATACATAGAGTTCGTGTGTGGAGAGTACTCAACGTCATTCATGACAGAATTTAGCGAGCCGTGCACAGGCCGCTCGATTCCCGCTTACTTGCGTGGTGTAATACAGAGTATACGCCCTGCTCAAAAAGAGAAAGACCTACGTGAAAAAGTGGTTAGTATTCCCAGTGCATTTGTCCCGTTTCCAGCTCTATCTGATGCTACGCTTCGTGCCGTGTTTCGCGACGAGGCGAGTCCCGAGTTTCCAACGTGTGTACGTGCAGCACTACGAACGTTAGAAGAGAATTACAAAGATTCCTCGTCTTATTCCAATGAGGCTCGTCGTGGGTTCTGGGCACTCGCGCAGCTCGTTAAGTATGTACATGAAGAGCCCTCGCAACGTGCCATTCAGAATAAAGGAGCTGGTATGAACCTGGATGAAATGGACCATGAAGCGTTGTCTACGCCACAAAAAAGCCCATCTCTTCTCTCAAGAAAGAAGCTCTCGTTTGAGTTGCATGATGTATTTTCTGCTATTGATAAGAATGATGTTGACAAAATTATGGCGATTCGTGACGCACGCTTTGAATTGTTGCTCGGTTCGAAAGCCGATGAGCCAGGAACACGCGCTTGCACACCGCTTGAGTATGCGATAGGCCTTGGTCCTAAGCATGAACGCATATGCTTGTTTATAGTGGGTGCATTGTCCCGCTATGTTAACCATCTCCCTGAAGACAAACCGTTGGATTCAACGCAGAAAGACATGCTCCGTAAAGTGCGATCAAACCTTAAATTGGCCATGGACCAAAGTCTCTTTAAAGATGACACATCGCTAGTTGCAAGCTATTTGCAAGTGCTTGTTATGTCCGAGGGAAACGCATGGCTCGAACACGCCATCAAGACAGTCAGGTACGAGCTGAAAACATGGTTAAGTGGACCTCAACGACATGGCGGCATTGAGGCCCAGCCACTCTCAGTCGCCCACGAGTCTATCGAAAATTTTCTTACGACGCATATGCGTATACGTCGCAAAAAAGAACATGTGGTGGTTGCTGCTGTCGATGACTATGTCGCGAATGCGTCAAGTGACTTGCTTCTCTTGGCGCTTTGGTCTCTCCTCCCGGAGCATGACGAATTACCGCTTTATGCCTTCGCACGCGATGATCGTTGCACCGCACTGTTCTGCGACGAAGTTTCACGAAAAGCGCCGTCATCTTCTCTCAGGGTGGCACGTGTAGCGATGAGCATTGTAGAGGCGCTTCACGGCGGTCTGCATTCACATACATCGAGAGAAAGATGGAGTATATTGCAACGTATCATCAAGTAAGATATAAACATTATATACAATGGAAATACTCAGAGGTTGTGCGCAAGAGCTGGGCACGATAATGCAGAAACTCTGCTACCGAGCGGTCTGCCACAAGCTTCCAGGCATTCCGGTCAATAGACTTGACACGCATGCTAAATGTAGCAGAAACGGGGCGATGGTCTGACACCGTAGCATCCCAGCGTTTGTAGGACGTGCACTGTACCATATTGCCCGTACGAGAGCGATATAGAATTCGATCGCAGTACGCGGGAACACGGGCCTTGTCAGACGAGTCATAGTCATTTGTGAGCCGATTGAACTTGTATGTGGGGGCGAAGCAGATGGGTGCTTCAAGAAAGTGGCGCAAACCAAACTGCGGATTGGATCGAATTTCAAGTTGCAATTGATCCGCCGCGAATAGATCACTAAAGCGATTCTGCTCGATCAGAGTCATAGCCGTATCACGACTAAGATCAAGGCGGTAATTCAAGTCACCAGCAAGCAGACAAATTTCGTGATCCATGGCCATGGATCCATCGCTGCCCAGCGCAAACGCAAGATCGTTGGACGTCAGCGCTTGATTGGATGACTGTAGAATATCAGCGACATCCAAATTGCGCCGCCTCACATTGCGCTGGCCAGCAGCCAGATGACAATTGATGAAGCACAAGCTTGTGTCATCCAGTACAAAACGCGTGAGTAACGCGCCCTTATTACCGTATCGACCGCCCAGACCGGTTTTAACGGCATAACTTCCTGGAAGTCGGATACGCGGAAGCAAGTCTGATCGAACAAAAATGCATGTAAAAAGGCCCACCAGGTTCTCTGTCAGCAAAACACTGAAAGGTGATTCGGGCGGCATGACAAGACGCACGTAAGCCACAAGTTTATCGAGCCATGCGCGATATCGACTCGGAAGCCGCTCGCGCTCTTCCGCTAATTCCTTTCCTGTACCTCGTCGCTGTTTGCTCCCACCGAGGAGGAATCGTTTCGCAGTCTGGCGCTTGTCTTCGAGATCCACAAGCTCCTGAAACGAGAACACAATTACATCAGGAGGTACCTGAAAGCTGGATCCGTCAGGATTTTGTGTCGTAGAGCAAGATGAGCGCAAAATACGCTGGAATAAATCCATATTGTCGACCATACCAAATAAGTCAGCTGGGGCTGCTGCGTCGAGGTTAAATGTCATCACAAGAGCACGAAGCGACGAGGATGTTGAGTAAAGATCAGCCTTGCTGCTTACTTCGGCATTGATCCAGTCCTTTGATAGTGTAGCATCCCAGAAGGTAGCATAATTGTCTGTACTCAGGCTACACGCCATGATTTCGGGCGCCTGAGTATTGATGCTGTAACCGTCAAAGAGCAATGAAAAAATGTTATCACGATGCGCTTGCCATAATTTAACCATTCGCAAGTGTTGCGAGTTGGCCAAATGCACAATCATGCGTCCATCGCGCGTGCCAGACCAAATGGCGTTTAACACACCAGTCATCGACATGATGGGGGATGATGATACCAAAATATGTTCAAGGCATTCGCCCTGTTCGTTCCAAACACTGATGTGTCCCGACTCGTGTCCAAAATAAACAAGACCAGGTGTCGTTGGCAGAGAAGCGGAGCAGGTTACAGCGCCCCCTCCGTCAGGCCCAGACATGGGCCACTGGCCGGCCTGCGACATGACATTGAATGGGCGTGTGTCTGACACAGGACTGAAGCATCGCACAGATAGGACTTTTTGTGTATGCTTCGGCGCCGACTTTGTGACCAAGGTAGGGGTGCACAGCCAAAGTAGGCTACCCTCGACAGAGCAATACGTGTTCTTCGGTATGGTGATGCGAATCGTTTCCGGCGCTGTGGACGGTAAATGTAGCGGAGACAGCCGGGGTACCCACGTAGATATTTTGCCACTTTCATCAACACACACCATCGCCTTACCAATGCGGGCAACATGACAGATAGGTGACTTGTGTACATTGATACGCAGCGCGGTAATCTTGCCTGTCAGCGTGTCAAGCTCACCGATGTGCCCTGCAGGAGTGCCGTACCATACTATACGTCCCTCAGGTACCAGTTCGGTGCCGACTTGAACAGACGGACAGAAAGCCAGCGTGGTAGCACGCAAGTCACGCGAGGTAGGTGACAGATTCGAGGGGCTATCCAGCCATGCATAGTGTTCAGCCGTCTGAGGCACGATAACTTCCGAGCTCTGTTCAGGTGCTTCTGTGTGGAATTGTGCTCCCCGACGTACGACAAGTACACGAATTTTATCCTGCGACGCAACGACGAGTTTTTCGCCAAATAGAGCGCCTGTGGTAATGGGTGTGCTAAACGGCACGCTTCGCGGTGGATCCAACGCAGGTGGCACGCGATTCAGGTAAGACATATCAGGTAGGTCGTGCGATGCCAAATGCAGATCTCCCAATTCATTCGTCATGTCATCCTCTTCTTCACTGCTGGCAGCAGGATCACCTCTATCTGCCGAGTGTGCTGAGGATATCGAGGGTGTCGCCTCTGTCAAGGGGACACTAGCTGCAGCTGCGCTCCCGGAAAAAGGATGAATGTTGGGCGACAAACCCGCGGAGTTGGGTGATGTGTATGCTTGTGGGTACTTCACATCAGGCGTATGGTGAGTTGGAACGTCAATAGGAGGCTGGAGTAGGCGAGGCATGTCGTGGGGAGATGTCACTTGTGGTTTGAGCTGAGAAGCCATTTGATGTGTTGGCATCATAGTAGGCCTAGGCGGCATTTCGAAATGGTGCGGCGACGTGATGCCCGGTGGCGATGCAGATGGGAGCGACACCTTTGGTACGGAGACGGACGTTGTCTGAGGCATAGGTGACAGGCGTTGAGGCGAAACACCGCCACTAAGACCACTGCTCATCGGGACATGAGATGCCATGTGCATCTGCTGAGGCGGCGAGGTTTGAAATGACCTGTACGCATCTGCGGACGAGTGTAGTTGAGCCGACTGAGCTGGTATAGGCTTAGGTTGAGCGAAGTGGTGCCTGGGAGGCGATCCTAGCTCATGAACAGCATGTCTGAGTGGTTCAGGTGATGGAAGCGGCCTCTTCGGTAGATCAGGTGCCTTGGACCCCATAGAGTGGCACAGGACTACCTGGTCACTGCACGCCAAGCGAGTGGTGGCAAAAGAGGGGGGTGAACAGGCATGGATGCCACGTGGATAAAGAAAATGGAGCAAAAATGTGGTTCTTCTAGGCACGGTCTTCCGACACGATTCATGTCGGCGACCTTGAGTTTATTTGGCGTGCATGAAGATGACCTGCCTATGTCGCCAGACTTAGAGCCCACAGAAGATATTGTGCCTGAGCAGATCCCATCCATTTTGGATCAGCGCGCATGCATTGTGTACTCAACAGCACCGGACGTGGAGCCACGTGTTGTATCTACCAGAGACCTTGAAAGCGATACCCAGGCACAACAGGAATACCGCATACATCTTCGGCTTGATATGACGAACGGGTGCGGTGGTAAGATTTGGCCGGCTGCAGAGGTGCTCGGTGCATACATTGCCTCAATGCCTTCGCGGTATGCACCCCATGCAACCGACTTGGCCTTAGCGCAGCATCCATGGCGGGGCAAGACAGTCGTGGAGCTAGGAAGTGGGACGGGTCTTATAGGGTTCCTGGTTGCCAAGATTGGTGTGGGCTGCAAGACATGGATTACCGACCAAGTGCCGATGCTGCCGCTGATGGAAGAGAACGCGACGCTGAACCCTGACATGGTGGATGCATGCCATGTCGCTGAGCTCAATTGGGGCGAAACAATACCGGAGAGTGTTCCATCCAAGCCAGATGTGATCCTGCTCGCTGACTGCGTCTATCGGGAAGAGGCATTTCAGCCGCTGGTTGATACGTTGTGCATGTTGTCGACACCTGGCACCGAGATCCTTTTTTGCTATCACAAGCGGCGTCGTGCAGACAAGCGCTTTTTCCAGCTACTAAAGCATCATTTCACCTATGAAAACGTGAAAGATGATAACGAGCGGCGCCGACGAGCATACCAGACTAGCGGGACGTTCCTTATGCGGTTTACCAAGCGTGCCTAATCAATTTCGTCCGCCTCCCTCGCGGCAAGATAGTCAGCATGCAGCTTCAGTTGGCGTTCATATTCTTTTTCTAGATTCTTACGCCGTTTCTTGCCCAGTGCTTCACCTTGCTCATCCTGCGTGGGTATACCCTGTTGATCCCATGCAGTGTATTGGTTCGTGTGCGGTGCGCGGAACATGTCTTGTGGGGCGATACGTCCACGCTCCAGCTGTTCACGCCGCTTGACTCGCGCAGCCTCAGCGGCCGCAGCCTTCCGCGCAGCCTTTTCTGCGATCATGCGCTCCTTTTCGGCCCGCTGTGCGCGCAGCTGCTCAGCAGGCACAAACTTGAATAGAGCCTGGCCATTTTCCTGGTCATCGAGAGCCACGCCCAAATCGGCTAGCTCCACGTCACGGATGGTATCAGCGAGTTGGAGCAGGTCCGCACCTGATGCATTCGAGCGTGCCAACTGACGAACGCGATCGCGGAACGACGACAGCACGCGTACAAATGGAGCGACGACTTCATCGCGGTCCACAGCGCCATCTTTCGCAGCTACCGTGCCCCAGCTTAGATCGCCTTCACGCGTCGGTCCCTCGCCAAGACCCAACATGCGGAGCATGCGCGCTACATATTGCGACACATTCACAAGCACACACACGTTCAGGTCGTCACGCGACGTGCCGCGCTCGTATACATTGGCACGCGACACAAGCTCGAGGAGCACCTCAATACCGCGTGGCGTATCAAAGTTGTCACACATGGCCAAACGGAAAGCTGCCTGTGTGTCTTGCAGTGCGGCGTTCAAATGCTGAGCGCCTGGGCCATAATGATGCTGGCCATCACTGAAAGCCTCGCCCTTAGCACGAGACTCGCGCTCAAGCGCCGTAACAACACTGAAAAAGTTGTTGAGCGTCGTTTCAACCGAGCGGACCTCGGCCATGCTTGACTCGCGAAAGTCCATTTTGGCGTGCCATGGGTGAATCAAAAAAGCGAGGCGCAGCTGACGAGCTGTGTAGCGCTTCAATGCCTCGTCAATGCTAATAAAGTTCTTGAGACTCTTGCTCATCTTGAGACCCTCGATATGCAGGTGTCCCGTGTGTAAGAAGTAGTTGATCCACTGTGTGCAGCCATGGAACGCCTCACTCTGCGCGAGCTCGTTATCATGGTGGGGGAAGGTAAGATCAATCCCACCCGAATGGATGTCAATTTGCTTACCGAGCACCTGCGACGCCATCACACTGCATTCAATGTGCCAGCCAGGACGTCCCGGGCCCCACGGTGACGGCCACGATGGCTCGCCAGGCTTGGCACGCTTCCATAACGCAAAGTCTGCGGCATGGCGCTTGCCCTTCGCAGCCAAGGAACCCTCGCCTTCCTCTAAGAGCTCGCTGTTACCCTTACTCCACGGCGCAAGTTTCGCATACGTGTGGTGCTCGGCACCACAGGCACCGCCATCGAAGTGTGACGTGGCAAACCACACATTCTTGCTTTCGGATGCGGCGTCATCGACGTACGCAAAACCGTTCTCGATGATGCGTTCAATGAACTGTACAATTTCTGGAACGTACTCACTCACACGTGTTAGCATCGATGGCGGCTCGACATGCAGTCGCCTCATGTCCTGGAAAAAGGCCGCTTCCCAGTACGCAGCGAGCTTGCGGAAAATAGCTGGATCATTCACGGTATGTGCCAGCGTGGCATCGAGGTGTTCGCTCAGCACATCGCTTGATGCGCTGATTAGGGCCCTCGCCTGTGCCTCAGATGTGTCGCCCGCGCCCAATGCGACAGCAGCCGCCACTTGGGCATCGCGTGACGCTTGCAACGTAGCGAACCACATGTGGAACTTGGGCATGCGCTGTGCCGCCTCTTCGCGCCATTTGGGATCTTGGGCCATCCGCACTATCTGTTCCCAGCCGCCCTCGCCAGCACGACTTCGGTCTGCAGCTTGAGGATCAGAGGCCTCCTCGTGAGACGGGGCTGGTGGGGTGAGCGGCATTAGCGTATGGCAAAAAAATTGCGACCATGCCGTTTGCACGATATTCAACAGGGCCTGCGTAAGGTGGGGATGCTGTGCTTGGAACTGTTGCAACAGGTACTCTTGGCGGCCGCGCACAATAATCTTGTCGTCAATATCAGTCACATTCATCACGAAGTGGACGTCATAGCCGAGGTAGTCGCGCATAATGCGCCGGATGACGTCCTGTGCAACATAGTTTCGTGCGTGTCCCATATGGCTTGCATCATATACGGTAGGACCACAATTGTACCACGTCACAAGACGTCCACGCTGCGGCACAAAAAGCTCCTTGGACCGCGTCAGACTGTTGTACACGTGCAACTGAGGTGCTGGCTCCTTCGGCTCAGGCATCTTCCACACGCGATCTTCTGAAGTACTCGACATGACTCGGACCCAATGTCGTTGGATTCTCCGCCAGTGACCTCGAACGTGCTGTGTCGCCACCAGCAGGACCATGCGACGGCGACGGCCTTTCTCGCTGCGGCGCCATGTGCCATGGATTACGTAATGTCATGTCGTGACACCAGGGCGCCACGCATGCAACCTGTCCATGGTCGCGGTGCCTCCCGATGGTGCGGGTGACAGCACCGGGTGGGACGGTATCGATGTGGCACCGCTCGTACAGCTAGCTCAAAATCAGCTGGAGAGTATTCTACGATTTCTGCCTGATTCCAAAACCCTGTTCATTGATCCGACATTAGCCGGACCCCTAGGTTTGATGGCGGATCTGGCCGCCCTACGGCAGCGTGGTGTAGAGCGCATGTTCTGGATGGAAGAGACACCAGCATCCGTCACAGCTGTACATATTCATGCGTCTACGAAACATCTTTTGTACCTATGCCGACCAGATACGCGGTGGCTGCGCACCATCCTTGCTCATTATACAGCAGATAAGGCCGAGGGCGACTTGCAACATGAGTACACGGTGGCTTTCGTTCCACATCGCACGGAGCCGTGTGTACAATTTCTACGCACACATCACTGTCTCGATTCGATCCAGCTACTTGATTTGGGGCTCGAGTTCTCGGTGCTGTCGCAAGACGTTCTGAGCCTGGAAGATCCATTCGCCTGGCCACGGATCTTTCTGCAAGGCGATCACACTTCGCTGTTCCATGCAGCACAAGCACTCATAACTCTTCAGCGTATGTGGGGCCTATTTCCGCGTATCGTTGGAAAGGGAGATTGGGCGAATCGACTGTGTGACCTGCTCGTCCGACAGCGTCAGGAAGCGCTTGTCTCGGATGAAGATCCAGCTGCGCTAAAAACGCCTGCACCGGATATAGATGCTCTCATTGTGTTGGATCGTATGGTGGATCTTGCAACACCCATGCTGACACAGCTTACGTACGAGGGCCTGATCGACGAAGTGATGGGCATGTCGAGTGGATTTTTGGAGGTCGATGCCTCATGGGTCGGTGCTGCACAGTCCGCTGGCACTGGTGCTCACCGCAAGATTCGCTTAGATGGCGCCCAAGATGCACTTTTTGACTCCGTTCGTGATGACAATTTTGCCATTGTAGGAGAGAAACTACATGCGGCTGCCAAGCAGCTCAGCAGTGATTATGAAGGACGACACCAAACCAACACGGTGCAAGAGTTGCGCGCGTTTGTCAATCGCCTAGGCACGTTGCAGAGTGGGCACTCTAGTCTTCGGCTACACACTTGCATTACAGAGCACCTCTTACAAACCACCAACACGGAACATTTTCACTTTCTACTCGAGGTGCAGCAGAACTTGGTGGCTGGCGCACCCATAGCTCCACTGCTGCAAGCGATCGACGAGTTAGTGGATCTGGGTGCGCCATTTTTAGATATAATTCGCGTGGCTTGCCTAGCTTCGTACATCCACGGCGGTCTCAAGGCTACCTGGCTCGACTCTTTCCGAACGACTGTCGTGCACGCCTTCGGCTCCGTATGCCTTCCCCAGCTGATTGCACTAGAACGCATGCGAATCTTGTATCCAGCACCTCCTTCGTCTGTCAAGGTACCCCGGGCAAGTAAATTTACAAATGTCCTCAAACCGCTACGACTTATTGACGATGATGTGAATGAACGTGCACCAAGTGATGTCGGCTACGTGTACAGTGGCTATGCCCCACTTTCCGTACGACTGGTCCAAACTATTTGCCAGCATGAACAGACACTTCGTGAGCAGCAGAAGAATCCCCATGTATACCCACAAGCTGCGCGGATCGCTGGCTGGCATGGTGTCGATGAAACCGTGTTGCAATTACCAGGCGCGACTTTTGACTTTATACCAACAGACATGATCGAGGCACCACCTATGGCCGACGACAAGATCCGAACGACCGTGATCTTTTTTGTGGGTGGCGTCACATATGCAGAGATTGCTGCATTGCGTCTCATGTCACGACAGCAACGCACGCGCCGCTTTTTGATCGCTACAACATCTATCATGAATGGGAATAAAATGCTCAGAGACTTGTACGTCTAGGTATATACATTATGCGGGTATGCCGCGGAGTCCTGCCGTAGAAAGACAACCTTGAATGACGCCCATGAGGTACTTGTTTTCTACCGCGGCCGCGACACGTTCCTTGTCGCTGAGCTGCTTGTTGATTGTGCCCGCCGACTGGTGCGTTCCAGGGCGTATCAAGACACCTAGCTTGTAGTGCGTTGGGAGAGCACGAAGAAGCCGAACACGAAGCGAGAGGCCGATAAGTGTGGCCATGCTGCAGTGTGGGATTGTCGGCGTAAATTCTAGTACAACCGAGGGCGAGGTGGTCTCGTTCCCCGTATCAACGGTGATATGCTCTTCATTCACCACAGCTAGTTGTTCGAGTGTGAGCGGGTGCTCCGGGTCCGTGACTGAACGCACGAGGTCAAACACTTCGCGGGCATCAATAGGCTCACCCTCTTCCTGCTCCTCCCATTCTTCCTGTGCATCGGTAAAAAGGGTTGAATTGGGTTTAAGTCCATCGCATTTCCACCATGAATCAGGCGAGTCTGAGTAGCTCGATCCACGCAACGTAGGCGCACGAATATCGTACACAATCGGATTGGCATTCTCCAGCTCAGTCGAGGCGAAGTTCATGGTATGGCAAAGCCAGGTAGAGAGCCTCCACATGCGCCACCCTGTCAACTCCGGAGCCTTGTGGGGCGTAAAAACGTCACCTATCACTCACTGCTACGTAAGAATAAAAGAGCGATGGCTCTGTGAATATCACATTAGGGAAAAATGAATTGATTCGTTAAAAAGAAGGGAAGCAAGTTACAAGCAATGCAGTTAACATGGAGGCACACCAGACGGCTCCATCATGGAGCTGTTAAGAAAGGCATCCATCAAGTCTTGTTGGGTATTCCATTGCACATGCGCGGAAAGGCCTAGACGCCCACCCACGTCGGTCGGGTCCAAGTATGATGGAATGGCATCAGGCAGAAGCGAGGGTGAAGATGCAGGCGGAGAGAGGGACTGAGTTGTGACGTGCTGATCTTGTATATGATGGCGGTGTGCTTGGTCGTCCAGCACGCTCATGGAATGCGAGCGAGGTGGCACTGGTAGAGAGGATGTAGTGAGCGAACGTGTTGGCGTGAGCAGAGATGATGGTGATGATGACATATGGTGGTTGCTTAGCAAATCGGTGTGCGACGCCGCTGGAGACAGCGTTGTGGACATACCGTCTGGCAAACCGTCCTTTTGTCGAAACGCATCAGACATGTCCAAGTTTGGTGGACGCACTGACAGAGATGTTAGAGGTGCATCAGCATCGTACGGCGACATGTTTGTCGGGGATGCAGAAAGGGAAGCTGTCATGGAAATAGTATCAGTGTTTGATGACAGACTTCGATCCAAGACCTGCAATGAGGCCATCGGGCCAGAGGATGAGAGAGCGGAAGTGCTCGTCGAGCGAGATTTTGGCGTTATCGCATCCGACTTGTTCTCGACCTTCACAGGATTCGTTTCTGTCTGCGGTGACGCCTGGGTTCGAATCAATGTTGGCAGCGGCTGTGGTGGTGTATTGGGCCGCAACAGCGCGGGATCAGGCACAGTCGGCGCCGAGATGCAAGAAGCTTCCGCGTTCGTTGCGTCTTGCGAAGTCGAGACCGACAGTGGCTCCGCCTCAGAGGCAGACTCATGAATCTGTAGGCCCAAAAGCCCCTTCTTCGCGCCTGGCGCGTCGTTCCTGGCATGCAGGTAAGAAGTTGGTCCACGGTGCAGTGACGGTTTTTGGGGTGTGTTGGGCACGTTGGCACGAGTGCCGGGACCTACAACGGAGACCACTGGCGTGCCTGGCTCGCGACCCAGCGACTCCACGCACTCAAAGTCCCAAGCCACGACGCCAATAATATTACCAAGCTGAGCCCCCGGGCTCTCAGACGTCGGCGGCACGTGGGGACCAGACGTGGCCACGTCGTTGCGGGGAATTACAAACTCTTGGACAAAAGCCAGGCCAATTAAAGCCATGCCCACCGAAGCACGCTCGCTGGGCTCCTTGCAGTACGATGCGACGGGCACCATGCCGTCCGAGCCGTATATGTGCACAGGGTGGTTCCGACTCAAAAAGTCGGCCCAAAAGTCTGTCGCGAACGGCACTTGATACGCCCATGAAAAACCTGCATCAGAATCAGAAAACGCTAAAGATTGCTTCTTTGGTGAACTTTCTGGCGAAGGTGGCTGTGTGTTATCGGCGGGCTGCGCTGAAGACCGAGTCGAGTCGGAGCGCACACGAGCAAGCATACGTGGCGCCTCGAGACGATCAGCCATGGACAATATGCATTTCCCATGAGAGTAAATCGACAAGACGGATGTCAATGGTGTGTCCTTTGTGCTAGCCATTGACAGCGCAACACCCATGCGATCAAACTGGGCATTTGAGGCGTCTGAGCGAGGCAGAGACATGGGCACGTGGACGTGCACAAAGGGGCAGTCCATGCGCTTGTACATATCAGCAAGTTGCGGAAACCGGAACGAGGTCATGGCTGCGTCATTGCAGGGCATAATCGAGATCTCCCCGCCAGAATGCAGGGTTCGAGACATAGCCAGCGCATCGAGCTTCGAGTATGTATGCCGCTCGTCTGTCTTGGTCGAATATGTCCACATGGAGAAGGCAGTTGGTATCAACACTGGCATGGGCTGCAAGCTCGAGAGTGTTTGTGTGGCCCGTGATGGCCGCTGTGCCAAGCTCGATGTCGACAGAAACGAGGGCGAGACTGTTGGCCCACGTGGCGACAACGAACGAATATCGTTTGCACAAGGCGAATGAGATACATGCAGATTGTCGAGCGCTTTGGAAATCATGCCAGAAGCAGGTGATTGCATTGGCGAGTGCGTGTAAGGCAGCGGACTCGATAAAGCCGGCGATATGGTCGATGTCATGGGCGAGGCGGCTGACTCGGACGAAGCGAGCGAGAAACCAAGCAGTCCAACGCTGTACTCGGACAACGCATGAGAATACATCATACCGCCAGCCGGCGTATAATAATCCTCTTCGCTTGTCGGTTCCGATATGAGTTGCTGAAATTCCATATCGTTGCGCTTGACATTCTTTAGCACTTGAATGTGACTTGATACCTGCTTCCGCGAGCGGGTCTTGCCCGTCTTTCGTTCGATGTAATCAGCAATCAGCTCATTGCGGCCGCAAGGTTTACCATGCACGAGGACTTTGCGACGTCCGAGCTTGGGAATCAGGCGTAATGCCTCCCAGAAGGCCACCTCGACATCATCCGGCCACACGTCTGTCGATGACTGCCTGCTGGCACGCTCACGAACTGTGCGAGGTTGCGGCGAACTGTAGTGTCGCTGCATTTGTACTGGCGCAGACATGGGTGGGGCCATCGGTGCAGGTGCCGTTGTGGGTGACAAGTTTTGAGCCATATTGAACATGTACAGATTTTCAGGATGAGTCCAAGGTGAGCCCGCGCTGTTGTAGCTGTTCGCCCTTCTCATCACAGGACTTTCATGGATCGATGACGCCGGCAACGCACTGGGGTGCATACCACCCGAGGGTGATGCGGCGCTAGTCGACGCAGCACGCAATGTACGGTGGGCAAGTGGCGACAGATTGTTACTTGGGGTGATGGACAAGCCACGCATGGATGGATCCATAGTAGGGGAAGATGATGGCGAATCCGGGGTGCTAAGCGACACCATGGAGGGAGGGTAGAATATAGCACCAGGGTGATGGGGCGTCGCATGCGGCACCATACCCCCAAATGGTGAACCGTGATGGGGATCATGGCCAGCCGTGGGAGGCATATGGATAGGTGAAGTGAACTGTGATGCCGACATGCGTCGGCGCTTGCTATCACTGGAAGGCGGTGCGAGTACAGGCTGCGAGCCCAGGGAAGAGGAGAGGTTCAACGCATGGCCCATTTGCATCTGCCAGAGCAAAGTCGGCGACATAGAAGCACCATCCAGCGTATTTTCACTGAGGCTGTGACGCATGGGCGTGGAGAATGGAGGTTCCGCGCCCATGCTTGTAGGTACTGCTGGAGGCCCACGAGCAGGTCCCACATAATGACGCGGCATATCGTCACCACCCGTTGCTGTGCCAGCCCCTGTGGGGGCGGTGGGAGTGGACGCCGAAGAAGGCGTCGACAGTGGTTGTGCTCCCGGATAGAAAAACATGGAGCAAGGAAGCACACGTCGGCAGGGTCACTCCTGAGCAGCGAGAATGGAGCAGGGTGGTGAAGGGTACGTGGATGTGTCAGCGGACGACGTGGTGAATGTGGGAACGGATCGGGGAATGCGTGCGTGAAATGAAGCTGGGAACTACACACACCAGGTGTGTACCTCTCAGTCAATCGGCAGCGACAGTAGTACGTGGGCACGAGGAACAGGGACCTGTCGCAAGTGCTCAACCTGGGCGAGAACAAGTCGTGCCAAAATGGTGGCTTCGGCAGCCCTGGCAGTTGTCGCAGGGGTCACTTGAGGACGCGCGTGGCCCAGCCAATCCTCCGCGGGCGACAGCGAAGGGCAGGAGGAAACTGCGCGGACGCGTCGCGCTGGCTTCGCCTCTACGTCAGACTCCGCAGCACCATTGGCCGGAATCTCGAATTTAGAGCCACTGGGGCCCTCGAGGTGCAAGGGGGTGCATCTGCTTATGCTAGCATCGAGCTGCCATCGTTCTTTGGCAACCTCCACCTTCTGCCTGGCCGGCCAGGAGCGTCCGCCGTTCGCGTGCGTGAAACATGTCCGCCGATCTAAGCCCTCACATATGGGTATCTAGCTCTACAGATTCGATCAGCGCCACGGCGCCTTCTCGCTTGTGTGAGGGCGGAGACAGAAGTATAGTCCACCCATTTTCTCCTGTTTGGAAGAATCCATGCTCCGATTCGCCGCGGCGCGTGTGGGACTTGCGTCGGACTTTCCGTGCGCGCTGATCAGCGTTTAATCCGTCGTGCATGCCTTCTGGCAGTGCCGTGGCACTGCCTAGCGCCAGACCCACACCCGGGTACTTGGAGGCCCATGCAATGGGAGCATCGGCGAACCCGCTCACAGTCAAAGAAGCCCAGGGCAGGGACGATGCCCATAGGCACTCGAGCACTCTGACGAGCAGCATGGGTGTGAGAAAGCCACGAACTGTCATTTGTACAAATGAGCTGGGCGAGCTTGGAGCAGGTGGTTCGTACATAGCAATGCGGTGATCGCAGCGGTCGAACGTTCGAAGGCGCGGAGATGGCCACATGGCCAGTCCGAGCCATTCAAGATGGGCATGGAGCGACGACCACATATCCTGCATGGTATCTTGGTAGATATCGACGGATGCAGGAACCCATACGTCAGAGTGAATGTCGAGACACACGTCGGGTGATAGAGGACGCACCGAACGGAGAGCATCATACTCCACGGGTGCCCAGACGCGCGGACGCTGTGCGTTGGGCGACGCGGGCGGCGTCCACACGAGCAGCATGGACCACGTTGCAGGTGTGCCGTGCGTGTGCGACGCTGTGCCCGCAGCTGATCGGCGCTGGTCCCATTCACGCAGGCACCGTAATGCGCGCTCATAGCCACGTTTTCCTGGCACAAAAGAGGGATCACACAACGGGAGCTCCACCATGTACCGCGATACAGGTCCACTTTTCCGGTCGCCCATACGACCCGACGCGCCGTGCGCAAAGCGACAAGGACGGCCGAGGAGTCCAAGCTGTTGGTAGGTATCTTTGAGTAAAGAAAGCACAAGCATGCCGCGGCCATCGAGGCAAACCGTGTCTTGCGTGTCTAGGCACGTCGTGCTGAGGGCATAGAGAGAGCCGGTGCGAACATACTGTGCGACGAATCTCGGCTCCAGAAAAAGAGACAAGGACACCTGGGCTATGCATGGTCCGGGCCCAGCATCCTTCACGGCATGGCGCAGAGCACGTACCACGTCATGGTCCTCTGTGGTGTGGGGCGCAATGACCTGCAGGGCAAAATTGAAGGGGTGCCTAGGAATAGCCTCTTTCAGCTCTTCGCGCGATTCTTCAGACCAGGTATACAAAGACGCATGCAGGCGACCTAGTCGATGACTGCGCGCATGATCCGCCCGTATGGCGCTGCGTTTTCGCTTGTGCGTACTGTGCGCCACCATCCGAGCCCCTGGCACCCTGCGCAGACGCCGGCCAGAGGCAGCTGGATCTTGATCACGTGCCATTACGTCATACCCATGCAGGCCTGCCCGGAGTGCAGGGGCGGCTGGGCAGGTCCGTCGCGCGTGCGCGACCCAAGCCGTACGTAATTGTAGGGGCGCGCTGGAGTCTTGCCCGTTGCACTGCTTTTTGCTGCATCTCGCCATGTCGCTGTTTCGCAAGGCCCAGTCGGCGGTGGCTCACAATTCCATGATCCCGTCGCTGGGAAATAATGACTTGAAGCTTTTGCAGGATTTGATACATGCCGAGAAGAGTTTTGTCGCATCGAATGCCAAGACAGCCAACGAGCTCAAGTACACATGTGACGCGCTGCGTGCCTGGGGCAGCAACGAGGGCGATGACCTCGAGGACATTCTTCCGAAGGTAGCGTTGCTGTTTGAGCATCTCAGTCGTGCTGAGAACCGCTACAACTATTATGTCTCGACCATGCGTCTACATCTCAAATCGATTCGCTCCCGAGAGGAGAAGTTTGCCGAGTTCAAGGCCCGTCGTCGCGCGCTTGTGACCAAGATCGACGGCATGGAGCGCAAGCTGGCTAGAATGGGTCCAGAGAACAAGGACCTTGCTAAGGTGACGAGCAGTCTGCGTGAGCTGCGCAGCGATATGGACGTGCTCAACAATGAGATTGCGCATGAGTATGCGACGCTCGGCGACTACAAACGCCGTGCCATTGTCGAGGCTCTCCACCTCAAGAGCAGCGGTCTCATGGAGCTCGCAGAGAAGGCTATCGTCATTGCCGAGTCAACACGGCGTCTAGCCGACGAAGTGCCTCTGGCACCGACCAACCCGAACGAGGAGCGCGCTCCGTACCGCAATGAAGCTCGTACAAACCGCGTGCTCTCAGAAGCAGTGCGCCAGTTGGACCATATCCGCTTTGAGCCGCATGATGCGCCACTCGCTGTCGATCCTACGGAGCCGTCCCCATCGTCGCCCATGCTGACCCACCCTCGCTACGACATGCCAGAGACGAATGAGACCGCAGCTGTGGTCGACACAAACGGCCAGCGCGTTGCCGTCATACAGGACACAGAGCGTGGCAGTCAGGGATGGGTCGCACCGCCCGAGGCCGACGTATCAGCAGAGACGACCTTCCCCCAGGCAACGTGGAGCAGGCCTCCCACGATGGGCCTAGCCACCGTGCCAGAGAGCATAGATGGCGTGGACGAAGGGCAGGAGGCAGAGGGAGTGCGTGCTCCTGAGCAGGTGACTGTGCCCCGAGAACCGCCATACTATGGATACCACGAGCCGCCGCCCGCGGACGAGCGCGATACTTCGGGCATGCAGAGAATGCTGACCGACTCGGGTCTGAACCATGTCAGTGATGCCATTCCCTCCTTCCCGCCCATGCCAGCCCCACACCCGCCTCCCCCCGCGGGCCCGACGTCGTCTGTGTACACGTACGACCGCATGCCGACGCACGCCGCGCCGCAGGCGGATGCCTACGCGGCCTATCCACAAGTGCCAAATGCCTATGTGGCCGAGTCAACGTACCAGGCGCCTCTGACCAACGGGGCATCCATGCAGCCAATGCCTGCCATGTCCCCCCACGACGCGGAGTCGTACTCTCTGCCCACGCAGTCTGCCACGTATGCGCCCGTGGCCCAATCAGAGCCCATGGTGACACAGCCTCAGTCAGCCACAGGAGCTGCGCCGTCGCTTTCGCCAAGTGTGTACCAAGCACCCTTTGCTCAGGCAGCATACCAAGTACCTCCTCCATCGTACCTGCAGCAGAATGCGCCCACGGGGTATGTGCTGCCGCCGCCGTCGCATACGGGTGCGTCGGTCATAGCGCCGCCATCGCCACGCTATCCTCCTATGTAGTAGGTGAGCCTATGTTGATGCTGGCCATGGTGACGTCTGGTAGATGGTGGGTCCACCTAGTCGAATACACTCTTTACTTACGCAGGCGAGACGAGATGTACAAGCCGATGATGCCGCCGATGATACAAGACACCACATCGCGCGTCATGAGGTGCACCGTGCAGCGGCGCCCCTTGGAAGCGGGCACGCTTCGGCGGGGCCAGTGGTGCTGGACCCAGCGATCCATGGTGGCGTCATCGAGGCGCGCCAGCTCTTCGAGGGGAAATGCATCGCAGATCCGCGACATCCAGTCCATGCGCGCAGCGCTGAGCGCAGGTTCGGGCGAAACCTGTCGCAATTTGGCACGGAGCACACCCACGCGGCTCAGCGCATGTCCGGCGCTTTCAGGGATCGTCGCCTCGATGCACTGTCGCAGCTTGCGTGCGAGGCGCGGGCCCTGTCCTCCCGTCGAAACCATGACTTGCAGCGGCCCACGCCGAATCATCGAGCCAAAGTAAAAGTCACACTCTGACGGTACATCGGCGACATTGACGGGAATCCGGCGCGAGCGGCACCACTCGCAAATCTCACGGCTCTTTCCCGCATCGTCGATCGCCGTTAGCACCATGGCATAGTCACTTCCATCTTCGCGCACAAGCTGGTCAGTCCGGGTGTAAAAGCCAGGAATATAGTGTTGAACGACGCCTTGCTGAATCCACGCAGCCACATCGGGATGCAGTGCATCCTGCGGCGCGAGCACAGTGATATGCGCATCAGCATGCTTCAGGTGCACGATCCGACTCGCAGCCACTTCGCCGCCACCCACCAGCAGCACGGGCTTACCGCGCACCTGCCACGCGACACACAAACCGCCACCCGGCGTAGCCACGGGGGTCGGTGTCATGAGTCGACCCAGGTTCCTCCACTTTCATGACATGGCCTGGACGCCTCACTGCCGCCACGGAATGGGAGCAGGTCCTCGAGGCCCTTCTGCCGCCCCTAGCGCTCGTGGACGCGCTTCCACAGGCGTATGCAAGCTACGCTGAGCTTGCGCCGCGTCACAAGGAGGACGATGGATGGTGGGGCGCTTGTCAGCATACCCTCTTGACCGAGACACTCGTGACGTGGGCCCCGATCCTGCAGGAGCATGCATTGTACGAGCCTGTGCTGAACGGCTGGTTCGTGCCACCGGCGTCAGCGCGTGTGTGGCCGCATACGCTGCACACATGTTCATCCCTGCTGAGCGGATCGATCCAGTGCCATGCATCCACGCTCGATGCTGTGGCGCACATTCTGACGCGGTTTCATGCGCCCCTTGTGCTTTTGCGCACGTTAGAAGCGGTCCGCGCCGAGCCGCATATGGCACGTCGCGACCTCATGTGGTCAGACGCTGTGGCTCAAATCGCGGCTCTGCCGACGCGCGTAGCCAACACGTTCGGACCCTTGGATCATGCGCTATTGGATGTGTACAAACCATGGCTATTGCAGCTGATGTGTGCCTGCCCCGACGTGCTACCGAAAGAAGCGGAGCGTATAGCCGTGCTAATCACGCGTCTTTCGCGCATCGGCGTCGTGGAGCGCATGTGGGACGCCATCTTGCCCCACGCACAGGCTCGGGCATGGCGCTCCGTCCTGGGCCTATGCGACGCGCCGACGCAGGAAGCTTTGATCACGTCGCTCGTGCGCACGATGCAAACGCGCTTGCTGCCTTCACAGTACGCGTGGCCTGTAGCGCATGACGAACTCACGCCTGGGACAGAGGGCCGAGCGTTTCTGTCACACGATGCATGGCGATGGGGTTTCACGGCGTACGATACCCTGCATACGATCGCGGCTGAGGTACTGGACCGCCTGCATGTGCTCCTGCATGCCGTAAACACGCCGCTCATGGCCATGGCAGCGGCTTCTTGGGCCATGGAGAAGGAGGCGGCCATAACGCTCGAGGGCTTGGTCCAGTGGTGGAGCGATCCACGACGTATTCGGTACGTGACGTACCCACTCGAGCAGTGCGTGACGACGCAGGTGCTTACGGCCATCCGGCACAGTGATGCGACAACGCTGGTGACGCATGCACATTCGCCCATGTTCCTTCGTGGCGTATCCTCGCACCTCGAGCACACAGATGCTCGGATTCGGCGTCTCGGTATGCTGGTAGCAGAGGTGCTCAGTCAAGCCACAAATCCCAAGCCCCTTGCCTTTCCAGAACAGGTATGGGAGGGGCGCGGTGACGGTCGCGGTGCATGCCGCGTCTTGCGGGCCATGTACCTTCGAGAGATGTGGTGGCCCGATGAGCCACCGTATCCGTGGCCCACAGAGCCAGTCTGGCCCGTCTATCCCCCACCGCGCACGATGTCGCCGCCACCTCGCCCGCGTCCACTCGTTCAGGATCTGGACGCGTCATCTGACTCGGAGACATCGACGCACGACGATCCCAACGACACATCAACGATGCTGGGCGATGCCCTACGGAAAAAAACACGGGTGCCCGTGTACGTGTATGAATTGGCCCCACTCGCAAGGCAACGTGACTATGAGGCCAACAAGTGCGTCATCAAGCACGCCGAGGCGCTTATTCGACGCAAGACGGGCTGGGGCCACGAAATTGCTGAGCACGGCACAGACTTGGCCATGGCGCTGGCATCGATGCAGGACACATATGATTTGGAAGCGTTCGATGAGAGGCGCACCCGCGCCTTGAGCGCATTATGCATCGCGGCGCCCATGCCGGTCGTCGATACACTGTACGAGCAATTCTTCACGCCGCACTATTCACTTGCACAGCGACTCTCGATGCTTCGTGCGGTGGCTTCGGCTGCCGTCGAAATGAGCGGGAGCCGGGCGTGCACGGCAGATACCCTGGCCGAGGCGGCGGTGCAACGTGCCACGGCCGCTGGCGAGGCTCGCATCTCGAAAGCACATGCTATGGCACGCGTGGCCCTACCTTTTGCGCCGCCATGGAGCGTTCGGCCTACGGCTCCGTACACGGCTGTCGCCACCGACACGTTTATTTACCCCCTCATTCGCCGCTTGGACCGTGCTCGCCAAGAGACGTCACGCATGTATGCTGGCAGTGATACAGCCCTCGTGCCAGGCGCCACGAGTGCTCTTTTGCACACGCTGTGCGTATTGTGCTATCATGCGCGGAACGCGGCATTCTTCATGACACGAGTCCTGCCTGATATCCTAGAAGTCATTGAGGTGTGGGGCTCAGATGCGCATGCTGACGTGGGGACAGCGGCCATGTCTTTGGCGATCGTCGTGCTGGATATGGCCACCGAGGCAGATGGCGGCGCACACTTGGCCAGGTCGCACTCAGCGCAATTACTGCGTATCCAGACCATGGCGCATGCCTCAGCAGACGTGTCGCAACAAGCCGCCGCCGTTGTCTTGTGCATAGCCGATATGCAAGAGCGAATGCATCAGGCGCTACTAGCGAAATAACGGTGACTATGAATACAACTACACAAGACGGGCGCGCTTGTTGGCTTCTGTGTCCAGAGCGTGTGAACCAAGCATGTTGGCATGCTCCAAGCCCGTGGCCGTAGGCGCGCCGTGTCCCACATGGCTCTGATCCAACGAGACGCCCAGATCCGTGCCCTCACTCGACTCGCCCTGGAAGGCCTGCTGAGGCGGAGGGAAGCGCTGGTGGGGCGCACCCCCTGCATAATGTGTGCCGTTCGCAGCGTTGCCAGCAGCACTCTTATCACCAGACCGATGGGCCTCGGCCATACCCAGCTGCGCACGTAGACGTTCCACCTCCCGACGGCTCTCATCCAGCGACATGCTCAGGTCGTTCATGGCCTGGTCCATCAGCAGCTTCTCCAGCGTCCATTTTTCAATATTACTCGCTTCGTTGTTCTTGAGGTCCTGGATGTAGCGCACGGCCGCCACGATGATCGAGCCCTTGTTTGTATTTTTCACGTCGCAGCCAGGCACAATTTGCGAGAGCTGCACGATGCCATCGTTGATAGCCGAGCGACGCCGGCGTTCCACTTCTTTGTGGTTGTCCTTGCGCTGGCGATCGAGCTCAGGACCTTTGCGCTTGTATTGCGCTGAATTCAGGCTGTGGTCATTCACAAACTTGGCATCCATACTTGGGTCCGTGCCGAGGGCACCGCCATCACGCTCACCGAGGGCATGCGCTTGCGAGTGCGCGGGCAGTTGCCGTCCAGCAAGCGTGCCCATGGCAGCAAGAGCCGCCGCCGTGGCAGCAGAGTCATGAGCAGCCGACGCCGCACTCTTGTGCGCTTGACTGTGCACGTGGCGATCGTGCTGCATATCATGCTCCATACCAGGTGGCGGCGGCGCATCACCCAAGTGGTGGTGGCTCGGCGGTTCCGACAGTGCGGCGGTGCCCGTGATTTCCTCCTCGGATGGAATGACAGGTGGGTTCGTGCGCTTGAATGAGGATGCAAACGATGTCAGCGTCGACGCGGCTTGACCCAGGCCAGGTGGCAGGTGAGCCAGGACGTTGGCCGTGTCGTATTGGTTCGAGCCGTAGCCGTGATGGTCGCTGCTGTCTGTTGCACGCGCAGCAGCCACAATGCTTTCGAGTTGCTCTTGGTTCAAACCGGCAAGGATTGTACCGACGTCCTTCTCGATGCCCGACTGGCCAGCACCAGCACCTGAATCCGTGCTGCGCGCTCCCGCAGCATCCGTCGATTCATGGGTAGGGTTCGTGGCTTCGGTGTATGCAGCAGACTGGTCCACGTAGGCATGCGGTGCCTCAGTCGGCGCAGGATGACCTGCTCCTGTAGGTTGTGCCATTTCTGTGGAGCGGATCGCGGTGTTGCTTGACGCGTGGCGCGTAACGGCGTGTCACAAGTCACGGGACACGGTAGGGAGGAGGAGGTCACGTTTTGAAAGAGCAGCGACGTTTGCCACACCGATGTGTGTTGTGGGCCCAGTGTATTCGGCCGAGATGTGCCGAGGCGCCGCAGCACCTCGCGAAGAGATTTTAGTCATGCAGAGCTCGCCCGTACGAGGAAGCTTCCTTGTGAGGCCCAGTAGGCCCCGCTCTTTCATGTCACAAGAATCGGTTTCTGCACGGCCGAATTTTCTTCTTCCGTGCCCGGTGGGTGAAAAAAGCGCTTCGCGCCCCTTTTCTGAACCACAACGACATGGTACGTACCCGAGAGCATCAGAGAGTGGTGACTAACATGTAGTCTGACAACGAGGCTGAGAACGTCAACTTCGAGACCGCCCACGCCGGTGCTTCGGTGACCTACCCCCAGCAGTGCTCGGCCCTGCGTAAGAACGGTCACGTCGTGATCAAGGGCCGTCCTTGCAAGATTGTCGACATGTCGACCTCGAAGACTGGCAAGCACGGTCACGCCAAGGTCCATCTTGTCGCTACGGACATTTTCACGGGTCGTAAGTACGAAGACATTTCGCCCTCGACGCACAACATGGATGTGCCGAACGTCACCCGTCGTGAGTACCAGCTCATCAACATCGACGACGGCTACCTGAACCTCATGTCGAACGATGGCTCGTCGAAGGACGATGTGAAGGTGCCTGAGGGCGAACTTGGTGACCAGATCACCAACGACTTTGAGGACGGCAAGGACCTTATGGTCACCATCGTCTCTGCTATGGAGGAGGAGCACTGCCTTGCCTACAAGGAGGCTCCCCAGGGCAAGTAAAAGTCATGCAAATTTGAAGTGACCGCCATTAGAGACTCGATGCCCCGCGGCCCGGCATAGCCGCCTTGTTTCCGTAGCACACAGTGTCGAGAACCTTCCATGGCCTTAGATTCGCTGCTATGATCAACAAATGACGCAGTCCTTGTCGTTCCTGGGCTGGTAACCCATGTCGCTAAAGGACTGTGGGGCCCGCATGGGACGAGCATTAGCTGGTAGGGATGGGATGTGCAGGTTCTGTGACGTCACAGGCGGAGCGCGTACATCCCGTGGGGCGCGACGACGCTGAGCACTCGCCTCAGCCATCATGAGCGTGCGGCGTCGAGCCAAATCGCCTCGTGTGGGTTGAGTTTCCCGTAAACCTTTCCGCGCCTCTTGATGCGCCGAGTACAGCCGCTCATTGAGGTGCGCTTGATGCTGCGCTCGAGAAAGAGCTTCGGACTGTGAAGATTCTAACGCAGCAAGGCGCTGTGCAGCATCAGTGTTGCCCTGAGCAGCAGCTCGACCGTACCACGCTCGAGCTGCCACCAGGTCGATCTTCGTGCCGATACCCACTTCTAGATAGTAGCCCATAGCGAACTCGGCTGTGGGGATGCGGTGCTTGGCCGCGCGCTCCGCAAAGGTCCACGCGAGAGATTCGTTCTTGTCAAAGCATCCCTCGGCACCACAGAGGAACCACTTGCTCAGTGCCATGTCCGCCTCAGGCTCGCCGCCCTGACTCGCAGCACTGTAATACTGCACGCTCATTAAGGGATCAAATGGAAAGCTGAGTTGGGCATGCTCATAACACCAGCCGCACTTGGACTGAGCCGCCGGCAGGTTGAGATACGCGGCACGCTGCAGATACTCACGCCCCAATGGCATAAGTGTTTCGTACGTGGGTGACGGATGTTCGGGCGAGGCGAAGTATTCCAAGGGTATAGGCACGCTGGGGAGCTCGCCTGTTAAAATCAGGCCGTATACATAGGCAGGGTGCGGTGTATCTACCGTCGATGCATCAGCTGCGGCTTGCAAGAGAGATGCACCTCCAGGCATATCCTCTGGTACCTCGAGCTGGCCAAGCATCTTAGCCATGCCGATACGGTACATGCACCCCACATCACTCAGATTCACACCGCGCCCATATGCTGCACGCGCGCGGGCAATGTCGCCCAGCATCTCATAGTCGCGACCGATACGGAACCAACTTGGTGCCCATCCCATTCGAGCCGAGCGCTCAAAGTCACTGAACGCTGATCGCAGATCCTTGGAAACGTACGTGGGAAACGCCCCACTCGCAAGCAGGTCTCCGCGGGCGTACAGTGCCTCAGGCTTGGGCTGCGGATGTGACGCACACTGTACGATCTCTGTGATGGCCTCCTCGATCCAAATTTGCACACTCTCGTCAATTTCTGTTTCACTCGCCCGCATTCGCTCGACAAACTTGAGCACTTGGACAGACCATCGAAGCTTGTCCAGCTCATTATTGGTCGACATCGTTCGTTCACGCTGCTCCCTCAACGAATTTGTATCGGGCAGTGACACGCGGATGGTAGGGAGCGACGCAGTATTTGCTGCCTGGACTTCCTGTGTTCCGCGGTCATGCCTTTCTCGGGTACCAGCTTCGTGGACCTGTGCGTCTCGTGCTTGGGCTTGGGCTTCTGCTTCGACTCTTGATCGTGCACGATGTTGCGCCTCGAGCGCTGCCTGTCGCTGTACAATTGGCTCTTGCTGAGGAGGTGGTGATGCTATAGGGGCAGGCACTGGCTGAATGGTTTGAGCAGCTACTGTCTGAGGTGCAAGAGGTTGGAAGCTCCTGGGACGACGAAGAATACGTGAAGTTCCTGGTATATTCGTGTTTGTGCTAGTATCACTGTTCAATACTGCGACTGGAGCATCTGCTTGCAAAATATCGTTGTGTGAGGACGATCGCGGCATGCCCCCTCCCACGCCCGTGAGATCATTAGGAGGTGACGCCATAAAAGTAGGACGAGGCGCTGCAGACTGATGCTTTTTTGCTCCATGGTCAGTGTGCCTAGTCGGCATCGGCGGATACGCCGAGTCCCGTCCAAACCCGGACGGCAGTTCGGGTAGATTGGACATGCTAGGGGAAAGCCTACTTGCTCCACGCGGGGATCATCTGCCGCTGCTGCATGTGTCCATGCATTAGTCAGAAGGGAAAAAGGGACCGATTTGGGCTCTCCACTGGGTCGTGTGCGCAAACAGCGCTCTAATACGGACACGTCGTTGGCTGACATTGCCTGACCAGTTTCTGACACAGACGAGATGGTCGTATCGATCGATCCGTCTATGCTAGAAATCGTCGATAAAAGTGTCCATTATACGATAGACCCCCAAAAGGAAAAATACAGGCGAAACACACATCCTCGCGACAAAGTCGTGCCGGGGCATGCGCCTAAATGCCACCGCCCTCGGGACGATGAAGGATGATGCATGTCGTAGACGCTGTAGGAAGACAAGCTCTATTTAGCTGAAATGGACTCAATTCACGGCCGGCATGTCTTTTCGCGGTACACGGTGCAGGTCCGACAAGCAGAAAGAAGCACGCTAATGCGACAAGATCCCTGTCAAGTCACGCGACGTCCGAGCTCGGTGCATGCACAGCCCCTTAATGAGTACCCAGTCGGTTACTATCATCCAATCCACTTGGACCCACACGTGACTACAAAGACCGTAGATCACGTACGCCAAGCGCTGATTGCCACTAGGCACATTTGTACCATGTCGCAATCAGATGTGAATGCGCCCAATGGTGCACTGCCGAGCTACCAACCACAAATGCCAGTGCAAGCTCCTCGGAGGGATGTTTCTTCTGGGCCTCTATTAGGCGGATCCTACAAGCTTGTAAAGAAAATAGGGGAGGGCGCATATGGTGTTGTCTATTCCGCGATTCATGTACCTACATCTACACGCGTTGCCGTGAAGCGAATTACGCCTTTTGATCACCAAATGTTCTGTTTGCGTACCCTGCGTGAGATCAGGCTGCTCCGCCATTTTCATCACGAAAACATTATATCCATCCTCGATATCTTACCGCCCGCTTCATTTGAGCAATTTACCGACGTATATCTCGTACAGGAACTCATGGAAACGGATCTTCACAGGATTATACGTACGCAAGATCTGTCCAACGACCATTTCCAGTACTTTGTGTACCAGATTCTGCGTGGACTCAAGGCGCTGCATTCGGCTGGTGTCTTGCATCGCGATCTGAAACCATCCAACCTCCTCCTCAATGCGAACTGTGATATGAAGATCTGTGATTTCGGTCTTGCTCGCAGTGCAGAGCAGCCCGAAGCTGACAACAAGGCATACTTAACAGAGTATGTGGCTACAAGGTGGTATCGAGCACCAGAAATCATGCTTTCCTTCAAGGAGTATACCAAGGCGATTGACTTATGGTCTGTTGGCTGCATTTTCGCGGAGATGCTGACGGGCCGCCCTCTCTTCCCCGGTCGCGACTACCACCATCAACTGTCTCTGATTCTTGGCGTCCTTGGTACACCGTCGCTGGACGACTTTTACTCCATCACTTCTTCTCGATCAAGAGACTATATACGTTCTTTGCCCTACTGCGACCGGGCCAATTTTGCTGAGCTGTTCCCGCGAGCCGAACCATTAGCGCTCGATTTGCTTGAGAAGCTACTGGCTTTTTCGCCAAAGAAGCGCATCACAGTGGAAGAAGCACTTGCTCACCCATACCTGGAGCCTTACCATGATCCAAGTGATGAGCCAGATGCTGATCCATTGGATCCAAAATTTTTCGACGCCGATTTTTCCAAGGAGCCACTGACTCGCGCTCAGCTCAAGGAACTGATCTATCGGGAAATAACGCACTAACACGCCATCTGGCCAGCGGCACATTGCTTGTACATAGCCAAGGCTTTTGTCATGGTATCCTTTTTTTATAGTGCCTACATATCTCGGAGCGCAGCTTCAATCTGCGTGTTGATGTAAGCCTTCTTTTCGTCGATCGGGCATCCATACATGTCCTGTAATTGAGCCCGCAATTGTCGTTTCGTGATTGTCGTGAGATCACTCGACGCAATGATACGGCGGATGTCAAGGCGAATGATTTCGTTTGGCGGCAGGCGTCCCGCAGGCCGCGAATCAAGCGGAGTCTCTCTCGCTGCCGACTCTGTGTGCGTAGGCTGCATCGGCAGGTCTCCATCGGGCCAAGCGAGACCACTTTCGTCAGTGGTGCTGACCCCACTGGCATATTTACCACCGGCATCGTCTATCAGGCTCGTCGCATATTCTGCCACATTTGGCCATGCCTTCATCGTCGATGCAGTGTCGTGGGATAAAATAGTAGGTGAAGGCTCACGCAACACCTGTGGTGTCTCATCGGTATTGCGGTGAGTCCACAGCTCGTTTTCGTAATCTTCCCATGTCCTGTGCGGAATTTCCTTCGCATCAAAGGAGCCCTCTTGGTGCACTAGCAGCTTTTCACCGTGCTCTCCGGTCACGATACGCGTATTTCCCCATGAAAAGTCGTCCATGTGCCAGAAGGAGTACAGCGGAAGAATCAGCGACCACAGCGGCAGACCAAGAATGTATACGATCATCCAGCCAATCATGTCAAAACGGCGATGAAGCAAAAATATGACAGCTTGCAGGCCGTATATAGCGACAAGCAAAATGACTGAAGTCATGGGAATGGTGCCGCCATCCACAGCGACGACAACGACGAGGTACACAAGGTACCCGATCGTGACGGGTGCGATGATAGTTGATAGCAGATCGATAAGCACGATAAAGCGCATCGAGAACAAGCAAAAACCACACAATTGCGGTGTCTTGAGCAGCTCGACGAGGTTGTGCACAGTCGAATTGATCCAGCGACGACGCTGAGACAAAAGCACTTTCCAGCTATCTGGCGCCAATGTCAAGCTTTTAGCATGCTGCACAAACTGTGTCTTGTGGTCCGGAAAGTGCTTGAGCACAAGCGTAGTCAAGTATCGATCTTCACCGAGGTACAACAGATTTTTTAGGTGCAACGTATCCACGCGATTTTCCGCGTAGTCGTCGACAACGGCGTTCGAAACCAGTAACGGCCGTTGCGTGTCGGGCGTGCGGAACCGAAACATGGAGAAACAACCAGGCAAGCACGTAATAGATCCAAATAAGCTCTCGAATGCCTTGACGAGGTAGTGTGAGATATAGTATTCATATACTTGAAGCATGGTCGTGATGCTCTGGTACTCGTTTGAAATGGCTGTCTCACCACAAAGCCCAATTACCTTTTTGTCGCGCACAAAAGCAGCAATAAGACGGGCTAGTGCACTGGACTCAACTTCCGTGTCAGCATCAACTTGCAACAGGTATTCGTAAAAGCTGGGATTCACTCCGATGATATTTTTGATGTGGTGGTACATCTCGAGCTCCAGGGGACTCATCGGTGAGCCAAAGTGCACTTTGTTGAAGAAGCGCATCAATACAAGCTGTGAATCGCGTTTGCCACGATTGCCAGGTCGAGCAGTTTCTTGTGGCGTGCCACACTTGACGACGACAAGGTACGGCACAAGGTGGCCAGCGTGTTCATACAGTCCGCTGTACACGCGCGCCATATTGTGCTGCTTAGCACCTTGTCCCAATGACACAAAACTCCGCGGTTCACTGTGAGCATCAGGATCAGCACCGAGCATCTCGAGCACGAGCTGCGGCGTGGGCTTGTCATTACCGGCGCCCATAATATTTCCGTCGCAAATGACAAAAATCAACTTGCGTCGGTCGTCGTACCGCAGTCGTGCGATCGAATTGACCGTCTTGCGAATCGATTCGGTGCCTTCCGTGTAACATGGGACCTGACACACGACAAACTTTTCGTGTTCTTCTGGGGGTGACGATCGTACAAACTGCAGAGCGGCGAAAAATTTAAAACCCACAGTGGCAACCATCACAATCGACAGGGCCAGCAGCAGGTTCTTAGAAAAAGTGCATCGGGGCGAGTTGCGTTCATCGACCTTACCAATGAAAAAGAGATTTCGCAGACACACGCGCTGCTGATCCAGTACGCGAGAGTCGAGACTGAGCTTGTCAAATTGGTCCTTGATGTCCTTCCCGGGATTTCGCGCCATAAGATCGACCACGTCCTGCGCCAGTATGGTGCGGTCCAAGTTGGGCGGCGGAGCCACGCCTTGGGGCATGCGGTAGCCGCCCTGATTACCTTGTCCGATGTATGCCGTTAAGTCGTAAATGTACTTATCATAGATGCCGAGCGTCCGACCATCTTCCTTCATGTGCTCGATTTCTTTGGGGGTATATCCGATGAATCCCACACGGTACCGATTACGCATGTACCACATCTGCTCGTAGTACCAGTCGGGGCGCACATCGGTAGCACGGTATGCCCGAAAGTCATGGTACTTCGCGTTCGGGTCCGTGCTGTTTGAACTGTCCATCGTAACCCATTGCGAAATGGGTCCATTCGGACCGTTGCACAGCGCGTTGACCTGCACAGGGAAAATAGACGTCGCGTCTTGACCCGCGTATTGCATGAGCACCTTGCGTGAAATGATGGGGATCATACTGAGATGAGCATCGATAATACCGTTCAGGTTGAACACTTCGCCACGGACCGCGGTAAACGCGTCTTTGCCTTTATGACCCGACAGCTCACCTGTACTGTACAAATGCTCTTTCGGACAAATGACGTTGCCTAGGAACACAATCACAAAGATCGATGCTGCACATACGAACCAAATTAGCATATTGATTGCTAACTTCTCGCGCCACGCCATTCGTACATCGGAGCGCTTAGACCACTTGAATCGCTTAAGCACAAACGATGGGATCCAAAACGTCAACAACCAAGTTGTGGCTACCCACAATCTGCGCTCGTTTGACACTTGTAAGCGCTCTGTGACCGTTTCGCCTGTAGGCGGCGCACATTCACCTGGACCGGCATCCTTTGCATCGTCCAGCAGCTCCTCGTCGGGCAATTGACCCTCCATCAGACCGCGCGTCTCGTCATCGTCGTATTCACCCCATGACGAGTACGCAGCAGGTGGCGTATACTCCTCTTGTGGGTTTACAAGAATCTCGTTCATGGCGGCCATGTCTGCATAAGGCGAATATGGATCGATCAACTGGTTCTTCGCGTCTTCGTCGTCCGCCTGCGACTTACGAAGCTGGTACTGCATCTCTTCAGTATCACGCGCGCGCAGCTCATCTTCGAGCTCACGAAATACGGCATGTGACAGGAACACCTTATGCATACCAATTGTGACGTGTGCGTCCGTCCAATTCATGTAAGCGCACGCATCACTCACGCGCATTTTGCTCTCGGCGGCCGGCGCTCCGAGCATGTGTAGGGATTCAAAAGCAGGCAGAATCCCGTACCTGTCACAGAATTCGTTGAAGGTAAGGGTGACACTGTAGTCATTTAGGCGGCTGGAACAGAAACGCGACATATCGAAGGCATGTACTTGACGCTGCACCATGCGTGGCTCGCACTGATTGGCAAGGCCATTAGCGTTCGGACGCACACAAAAAACAAAGTACGCTTTGGCCTCGTCGACGATATCCAGCAATGTATTCAAAGACGCAGAAAATTCGCCCAGTACACACGGTGCGCCGTCGTCACTTGAAGCGGATGCTGCGGTCTCTTGCAGGGCACTGCCGTACACGTTATCGTCATCATCTGGATTCCGCGATGTGGCTGCACGAAGCGTACGCTGGCGCACCAAGCGTTTGCCACTAGGCGCTCGCATCGGACGAGGATGAGTCTGCGCATCCTGCGACACATGCCGAAACAAGCCACGAACAAATGCATTGGAGGATCCAAATGTGCTTTGTCGCGTATGTGACGACCCTCGAAACAGGCTCACATGTTCCAAAGCGTACGAAGCATCGTTCTGTTCAAGCCATGAATGTGGGTCATACGTCACATGGCCGTGAAAGTGCTTGACCGTAAACGCCTGAGGACCAAGGTGATCGGGGGGATCGATTTTGAGGGCGCGGTGATTTACCCACCGGCGCTGCATCGCATCGACCATCGTACGCGAGTTTTTGCGAGGTCGACGACGCGTCTGATCGTCCATGATGTGAATAAGACCTCCAGGGAAGTGCGTAAATAAACGCAACAAACTCGATTCATCTGTGGCGGACGGTAATGGAGCAAGATGCGATAGACCTTCATGGTCCATCTCGCCAATGCGGCGATCGCACATGACGTGTGTCAGGTGGCGATGCACAAGGTCAAAGGCAAAATTGATGGCCATAGCATCAAGGTTGTTTCGCACGCGATTTCGCCAACCGGGCAAGTCCATGAGACCAATATACGTGTCGAAATGCTCGTGCGAGAAGCACGAATTGATGTGCTCATTGACCCACGCAAATACTTGGGAATAGAGCATACGCATAAGTCGGTCGCGGCTTTTCGTTGCGTGCTCGCGGTCCAGCAGGGCCGTACATAGCTGTCCGTTGACCGCGCGTGTATGATGTGTCATGGCATTAGCCAGCGACGACGCACCAACGCCCAAGAGCGCCGCGGCAATATACAAAGGCTCTTCTGACGCAACACGGGCAGGACAAAGGGGTCCGTCGTCTTGCACGAAATCGATGTTACTGAGGTGAAGAAGTGCGGCAAGCACGTCAAGCAACGCGTCGCATTGCGAGGCTGTGATGCCAAGCTGTGACAGCGCGTCGAGCCACAACGAAAATTTGGCATCAGTGTTCACCTGCATCGATTGGGCGTCATGGACATGCTCGAGGAGACGAAATGAGGTATCTTGCATGATTTGCCAGCGCCGCGCGTGCTCAGCACTGGCGCCACGTACTAGCATAGAAAATACGTGAAATGTTGACGTCGTGTCCCACTGGACAGTGGCTCGAGCACTCTCCAGGAAGTAATTGAGCATTTTGAAGCCCACGAGCCGGCCATTCTGGCTGAATTGCAGCTCTGCGTACAGAGCCATACTGGATGCCTGGTCGTTCTCGTCCGTCACGACGCGGCCCATGCATTCAAGGGCGTAAAGAGCAGCAGGGAGCTGAAAAGAGAGACGAGCCCCGCGCTTTCCAGGCAGCGCTGCACCCAGTCCAGTCAGAGCATGAGCGGCAAGGCGACGTGTCTCTGTTTTGCCACTCGCAGTCTCGCCCAAAAAGAACAGACACTGGTCCTGTCCTGTACGCTGCATGTAAAAGTACGCGTTATGAGCAAGACGGAATATGTGCGGCGGAAGTGGCGCATGATGCTGAGTGATGCGCGTGTTGCGAAATTCGCGGCGGTAGGCACGCAGGATGTCTTCGCTGTTCACATCGATGGCAGGACGGAACGGATTCAGCACGACCAACAGAGACTCCTGGAGCTGTGTATAGTACAGTCCCTGATAGTATCGATGGCACAACTGCGTCACGAGCCCGTCATCCACATCCTGTTCGCCCGTGCCCATGGGATGTGACGGCCGTACGGCGAGCTGTTGGCGGCTGTGTTGCTTGTTCGCGCGTGTGCCTTTCGTGCATGGGTGGCACGTGGTACAGCCTCTCATTGGGCGCGTCGCTTTAGCGTTGCTACAAATTGTACGTGGAGGCAGAATGACGCTCGGACACGCGTGTCCGCTATCAGTATTCGAGACAGGGATACCTAGGAGGGGCCTGTTTTTCATCCAAATGCAGCGATGAAGATGCAGCCTGGAAGGGCAGATATAAGGGCGCTGACATGGGCGTATGGGGGAACGTGGACGTGAGTGGTGAGGTCCAGCAGTAGGGTGACGCGGTCATGCTCGAGCCTCCTACGCTCGGTGAGGATGTTAATGGCACCGCTGGCGTAGGAACTTGAACGCTCATGCGATGATGGACCTGCACGGATGAAGGTAAACATGATTCTGTGTTCATGGCTGGTGGTAGGGTCGCGTCTGGTTTGTCCGACACGGGCGTCGTGGGAGGTGGCAAAAACGATAGCATAGGCACCATGGACGGGGCATTTACTGGCGCTGACGTGGGCGGACCTGGTACATTCTTGATTGCGGTAGTGGGTGGCATAGGCGGCATGTGTGGAAAGGTGAGTACAGATGATGGCGTCATGGGATGATCTTCCTCTGGGTGCACTCGCTGCATATGTTTCGTGAGCGTCGTGCGTCGGCAGAACTCTTTTTCGCAGCCGAGTACTTGGCATTTATACGGGCGACGCCCCGAATGCGTGCGCCGATGCCGGGCGAGAGAACTTGTATCTGCAAAGGCCTTGAGGCATTCAGAACATACAAATGGACGCTCACCTGTATGGACATTGATGTGCACAGACAAAGCACTGCGTTGAATAAAGCGCTTCTCGCATCCCGTAAACGGACAAGCATACGGCCGCTCTTGTGTATGCGTGCGCATATGCCGCTGCAAGTCTGAACGTCGCGCGAACGACTTGGTGCATGGCGCATGTGTGCACTTGTATGGCCGAGAAGAACCAAAGCAGTCAGATTCAAGGAGCTCTGTGGTAAGCTGTGCCCCACGTACCGAGTAAGTCCATCAAGAACCCAAGGCGTAACTCTCTACGCTTTTATAGCGAACACGTGTATCGTTTCCATCGCATCGCGATCGGCCGTGTGTCAGGCGCTTGTCAACCCAAATCTATTCACATCTTGCTCACGACCAAAGTCCATACTTCTTCCCTGGTGTGGTCTGCCACAATCGAATCGTGCCTGGCGTAAGCGCCATCAACGTACCATCCTCGCTCCCACTTGCGGCCGCTTCGCCATCAGGCGTATAGCTGACGCAATGGACGGGGCCGTGATGCCCTTTGTTCAAATCGAGCTCTTTCCCACTCTCGTACTCGTAGATCCTGACCCACTCGTCCGCCGTGGAACCAGCCACAAATGTATGCGCCGTCGTGGGATGCAGGTATATGGACGACGGCGGCACGTCCAACGTGTGCCGCTTGACCACTTCGTGGGTGGCCAAGTCGATGAACATGGCGTCATGTCCTGCTGTGACCGTGACATATTCGCCAAAGGCACCGACGCACCGCTCCATAGACACGAACGGCTCGTCCAGTATCATGTCGTACACGGGCTCCATGGTCCTCAGGTCCCACCATTGAATGAGCTTGTCCTCTGATGCAGTGACCAAAGTATTCTGAGACGAGCCGCGCCCAAGAACAACACTGCGAATGAGTCCTTCGTGCGTTGTGTTGTTGTCAAAGCGCGCTCGAAATAGCTGCGCGTCGTCTGCATTCGTACTTGGCTTCTGTAAATCAAAGAGACGCAGTTTTTTTTCGTTTCCACCTGTGATCACATTGGTCGCATCCGAGTCAACAGCAACGCTTCGAACAATATGGCCGTGTGTGAATGTATGCAAGCATTCGCCCGTATACGTATCCCATACTTTGGCCGAGAAATCAGCACTGCCTGTGACAGCACGCGCCGCATCTCCTCCGTTGAGTTTAGCACTCCATACAGCACCTTTGTGGCCCAAGAACGTCCCCACCCAGTCGCCAACCCAATCGCGTAGCATGGGACTACCGTCTTTACAGCTCGACAATAGCAGAAACGTCCCATCGTCCTGCCTCTCTGAATATTCCAAGTGCACCACAGGTCGCGTGTGACCATGGCAAGTCAGGGGTACCGACTGTGATGGTGTAAGTACCGCTTACATACCTTGCGTGGAACAGGGTCCGTCATACTCAGCGCCCAACACACACCGTTGGCGGTGAGAGGCGCAGCTCCATCAGCGATTACCACACGTGACGCACCTTCCGACACCGCCAACCCAGGTAATACCATGTCCGATCCAGTGGGACGAGTATTGTCGGCCAGTATCGTGGACATAAGCGCGCTGTTTCAGGCACTCGTATCCATTGACTCGAGCATAGTACGTGTCATAAGCTAAGATGGAACGCTAAATTCACATTATCAGAATCAGGCGTAGAGGTGGTAACTTCGTCACCCGTGTCACAAGGTGCGTAGTGCGGGACTGACAGCAGCCCATGCATATCTGTATGCCGGCATGTTCGATGTATTTGACTTTCATGCTCCAGAAAACTGGCTCGAGCGAGAGCAGCAGCGTGCTCCGGAGCCTGATACCGATGTGACGCTTCAGCCGTGTGTATCGTTCGAATTGCACATGAAGAAGTTTATCGAAGTCATTAACGTACTTTCAACCCGTAAGAGCATGACGAAAGATCAAGGTACCATGTTGATCAAATATGATGGCATCGGAGAGCCACTGTACCTCGCACTAAAACACCCGGGAGGAGGCGTCGCTTTTGAGATGCGGACATTCGACATGCCCATCGTCGCCGATATTCCGTTCGAGTCAGATAAGACGCAGGCGCAGTTGATAATGGATTCAAACACGTTACTGCCATATTGGCGCGAAGCCGTTCAAAACGCCAAAGATACCATTCACATCGCCTTTTATCCATCACACGGCGCATCGAAGGGGCGCCTGGAGCTCAGCACGGAGAACGAGATCGGCACGTCGGATGTGGTGATTCCATACGACGACGCTATTATGGAAAAATTTACTTGCCATACCCCGGTTCGGCGCAGATATCAACTGGCACCCACGAAGGCCATTGGACTCTCTGCCACCTTCTCCAACAAAACCTCTCTTCGAGTGGATGCCAACGGCATCCTTAGTGCGCAATTCATGATACAGAGGACTATACCTGTGACTGTGGCGCACACAGATCCACAACTGTTTTTTGTCGATCACAAAATTTGTCCTCTCGAGTAGCTATTTGACCCATGCAATCAGCAAAATTAAAATCACAATGCACACAAAGATCGTCCATAGAGATCCATGTTCTTTCACACTTTCACGGAAACGTTCCAGCCGAGTGCTGGCGCCTCCGAGGCGTAATCCGGTCGACTCGACATCCGTGTCGAGGCGGCCGATGATACCGGTCTGGAGTTCTAATTCTTCATTCATACGAAGACTAATATTGTGCTGCCGCGAAATAGAGGCATTCAGTTGTTCCAAGTGCCGTTCCTGATCATTCCATGCTTCATTTTGTGCAAAAAGTGCCGAAGCCTCGCGCTCATCATAATTGCCTTGAGACGTAGAGAACCTGGACGTTGGTATGTCCGCCATTGACTGAATCAGGTCCAATCTTGATCCGTGGTCTTCACTCTTCTTGCGCACCTCAAGAGCAGAGGGGTATTTAGAACGCAGCTCCTGTATCATCTCCGATCCGTGAGGGTCATTCATGGTCTGACCTGTCTCTGAGAGAAGCTCTAATAACTGCGCCACGGTGGCCGTCCACGTATCTAACTGCTCCATAGTCGGTACGCGTGAGTCCGAAGCCGATGCACGTTTCTTCCAGGTATCGAGCGCTTGCATAAGTGTGCGCATGTGCTTCATAATGGATTTGTTGCGCGCAAAGTACGGAAAAGTCCGCAGAAATGCATGATCCTGTGTATCTGCCGATGTCTCTAGCTCGTGTGCTAGACGGTTGCGCTCTTGGATCATGCCAAATGTTGAGTTCCATAATGATTGAAAACGCTGAGTTGCTTCTGGTATCTCCAAATCAATAATGGCCGCAGCCGTGGCATCTTCTGTCGACATGGCGGCCCTTCCGCCACTGGTCGAGTGACAACCAAGTTTGGGTGGAGTACATACATCTATTGATTCTAGAGACGCTTAATCGTCCTGCTTGGATTAGTGAATTCGTACGTACGGGGTCTGCAATGCCTTCTGGCTTGATGGCAAACACAGCTTCTGCTTCTGGAAGCGATGGCGAGTCGACGACGCGGCAAATACGTTGATTACCACGACCTTTGCGGAGAGACAGACGAGTAGTAGAAGCATGTGCGACAATATTGCCTCCAATGGGCTTCTTGGTATCCATGCCACCGAATCCCGCGTTGTCGACCTGCGCAACGACTTGATTCGTGACCACCACAGCGACACCAAACTCATCTGCAAGACGCATAAGAGTACGTAGGAATTTGGCCAGGTGCGTCTGACGCGCCGACAGTTCGCCACGTCCCGAAAAGTCTGTGCGATATAGCGAGGTGAGAGAGTCCACAATAAGCAGTGCAAAGCGCGATTCGGCCATCATCGCCGCGGCCTGCACGAGCAGATCCAGCTGGTGGTCTGCATTGTATGCACGTGCGTACGCGACATTGTCAAGCACCTCTTGTCCGTCTAGTCCGAAACGCTCCGCCACAGCCAGTAGACGTACGGGACGAAAGGTCGATTCCGTATCAATGTACATGCACTTGCCTTCACCACCACCCATATCCACAGGAAGTTGGCATGTCACGGCCAATGTATGACAGATTTGGCTCTTACCTGTTCGGAACTCGCCAAACAATTCGGTGATGCTGCCCGTCTCCATGCCACCACCAATAACTAGGTCCAGGGCGGGTGACCCTGTAGTGATTGTGATGAGGTCTGAGCGTCGCTGGTGGTATTCTGTCGCTGTCGTAAAACCAAGCGGCACTAATTTGGCCGCCTCACTAAGAATCTTATCCACCTTTTGTTCAGACATGCCCTTGATTAACAAAAGCGACTTTTTGGGCGTGAATGCTACGCTCTCAAGAGTATGGTAGCCGGCCTCTTTCAGCTTCTTGCAGTCCGCAGCGGATATGCCAAACTCCTGGAATCACACATTAGAACATGTCGAACGTACCTCCATTTTGGAGACGGGAAGTGGCCCCATCATGTCATCTTCCATCTCATCATACTCCGGCTCGGCCTCGACAGGCTCCGTGGATGCCATGTTTGTGCTAGAATAGGGGAGCGACGCGTCACACATTTGCCACTCGCCGCGCCGACCAACACAGTGCACGCGCCCAAGTTTTGCCGCACGTGGCACGCACCTCGGTTTTTAATCCCATCACAGCCAGGGGGACCAAGAGGCTCGCCACGACTATTTCATGCACAAAGCCAGTTTATCGGCGAGCATAAGCAGCCTGACCAACACAATTATTGGGTCAGGCTTGCTGGCCCTGCCTAGCGCATTTGCCACAATGGGTTGGTTTTTGGGCAGTTTTTTTATCTTGTTCTGTGCGGCTACGACACTCTTTGGCCTCGTTCTTGTGAAACTTTCTTGCGATAAAATCGACAAAAAAGCCAGCGGATTCTATGATCTTATGTTTCGCATCAATCCATATAAAATGTGGATTATTGACTTGGTCATTGGTGTCAAATGCTACGGTGTTACTATATCGTACTTGATTATTGGGGGGACGCTTATGCCACAAGTCGTCCTGAGCGTTTCTAACTCGCTTGGCATAAGCTCTGCGCAAGTGCCTGATATATTAATCAACAAGTACTTTTGGTACATGGTCGTGGTGTCCTGCATGATCCCCATCTGCTCCGTTCGTCACCTCAAGTCACTTAGTATGGTTGGATATCTTAATATGATGGCCGTTGCCTATATTGTAGCGATCATGACCTACTTTTCCTTGGCACCTGACTCTTGGCATTTGCTGCCGATGCCAGGTCCAGTCGTGGCCGTTAAATGGGGCAAAGAAACACTGCGCACGTTTCCCATTATTTTGTTCGCCTACACATGCTCCCAAAACATTATTCCCGTGTACAATGAGCTCTACAATAGCACGCTAGAGCGTACATCTATTGTGACGTTCACATCCGTGCTTTCTTGTGCTTTTGTATACCTTTTTGTGGGTCTTGTGGGCTACTTTTCGTTTGGGGCCCACGTAGGCAATAATGTGATGGCCATGTACCCTGATAAGGGCCTCTTTGTAGGCCTGGGAAAACTATGTGTCGTGCTTCTTGCCATCACGAGCTACCCAATGCAGCTGTACCCATCGCGAGCGAGTCTTTTGAGTCTGTCCCGCTCTTGGTCGTACAAACCGACGATACGCACAAATGAGGACGGCACAGAAGTAGTGCCACTATTACCGGAAGAGTCACACTCTGTGGTAGACTCAATGTCATCACTATGGTTCTACGGTGTGACTCTCGCAGAAATCTTGTCCGGCGTACTAATTGCGCTGCTAATTGACGACCTGTCCATCGTATTGGGCTTTGTGGGTGCCCTTGGCAGCACAACCATTTCATTTATCGTACCTGCTTATGTGTACTGCATGCTTCATGCTAACGACACCACCCACTGGCTTTACCGCGCATCACTTGCGCTAGGTGTATACGGTGTGGTTGTCTTGTTGTTAGCGTTTGGCGCGAATGTTTACAAGCTTCTCTAATCACATTTAAAATGGCACACCAGTATGTGTTAACACCTGGACAATGCGTTCATCGTTCGAAGAGGCGTACAGAGCGTCCATCTCCGAAGCGTGCCTCGTCAGCAGCAGTCCTGCATACCCTGTAGTTATGGTTAGTCATGATTTTCACGTACCTAAAGCATTTATGCTCAAGGTGCCCGTGTACTTGGGTGGATGGCCGCCGGGCCCATACTCTTCCCAGCCCGCTTCCTTCATATCAAACGTCTCATTGCGTCTGGGAATCAGATGCATAAAATGCCGCGTCAAGAGCACATTAAAGTTAGGTCGGCCTTTGTTCTCATCGTTCTTCTCCAAAGCCAAGCTAAACATGGCCTCAAGGAGGTGAGAAAATCGTTTCCCAAAGTAGTTTTCCAGCTTTTCAGGGTCACTGGGCGGCTCCAATCGCGCCACAAAGTGGCGCCATGGTACAGCCAGTCCTAAAATTTCTTCTTTGTCTTCATCGGGAGCGCTTTGTGTATCTAGCATGTGCTCGATGGGCACGGCTTTGGTAGCATTCTCCGAAGGCGTAAGCTCAACAAGCTGGAAGTGACAATGTGGTTGTGAAGCACCACTGTTTGGGCCACAATTGAAGAAGCCGAGGAGCTCAGCACCGTCGCTAGACGGCGTGTGTGATGTTATCATGCTGTATACGAGTGCGAGCATATTTGGTGAGGGCGGCTTTTCCTGCGAGACAAAATCGCGCGTCACCAATAAGTAGTGGTGCGGCAGGACACAATACTTGTTAAGCAACACGGTGAAGTCATCGAGCTCTTTTACAAGAAGATTAGGCACATACGGAGGCGCGAACACGTCCACTTGATTCTGCTTAGGACGCACGTCTTCTTCCGCTAAGACTGGTGCTTTGGGCTTCTTCAAGAGCGCCGGCACGATTCGAATTTGCCATGGCACGGGTCTCTGGACATTTTGGCCCCTCACAATGCGGACGTCTGACTCGAAAAAAAATGCATCGCCAGCCTCGATGGCAGCCACATATTGCTGCCTCACAAGTTGGGGAATATGTTGCAACTTGGCTGCAGTCATGGACGTCCGACAAGGTGAGAAGACACTCCACGCATGATTCAGCCAGCGACTGGTGGCCATAAGGGACGCCGTGGCCTCCAATGTGCCTTACCTAAGCGAAACCAAGATGTCCGTGCACGCAACAGGGAAGTGAATTTGCATTCACTACGTTGGCACATGCAATATATCATGCGCCTTTTGTTCCGACGCGAGCGTCGTAAAAAGGATGATAGCGAAACTGGACGTAAGCAATTAATACGTACAGAATGCAACTACCAAAAAAAGCACAACTAATCAGAAACGAAACGACACTCGATACCTGAGATGGACAACATCCAACCAATCAATTGAACACCGAAGCATCCAACTCGTAGACCTTGCGCAAAATAAGGTCGTCACAAGTATCCCGCACAGAATACAAGCAGATCATGACACCGCAACGCTTCAGTCACATGCTGTATACGAAAAATAATAAGAAAAAGGGAAGCTTCACGGAGCTTTTACGTGCTGTTGTCACGTCTGGACGTGACGACGTACTCAGAGCAAGACAGAGGCCAGCCATGAGCCCGAGCAAGATCTAATGACTACAATCAGATACATCATAATTATATCCAGTTTTTTTCTGGGCACACCACGGAGTCATGAGAAAAAAAGCTACTCCTCACGATACTAGTCACTTTACTCGCACGCTCGTCAGAACCACACGCAATCAAAATGGTGCCATTCAACGATGAGCCTTAGCGACCGGCGGGTAGCGTAATGAAGCTAATTACCCACGCGCGTGCGCGTCGCACCTCTTTGATCCGCGTCAGTTTGAACCGATTCAATTTCGGCACAAGTGAACAGGCCCGCAATTGCATGAGAAAGTTCATGCGGGCCAACGGTCAAAACTTTGAAGGCGGAAGGCAATGATTTTAGGGCAGGGGTGTATCAGTAAAACAAAATCGGAATAATATGGATACATGCGACAATGATTGTGTTTTTCTGGTCCTTTGTCACGTACTGCCGATTCGCATTGACAGACCTAGCCCGTACCACGACATAGGGCATAAGTGATTTCCAAGCGACTCGTGTGACTGTGGAGAGCAACAGTTCTTGGTGTTGAATGCACGTGGCAAATGCGTTGATCGCAATTTTTGGTCTCACAGTAGCTTTCTCTATCACGATGTTTTGTGATCTAAACGTCCCATGGCCGACGCGCGACTCTCCTGCGGTCCTGAATTCCAAAAAATCAAAAAAGCAGCCACAAAAAAAGGCCATTGCGGAGGATGATAATAATATTCAAGAGGCATTGGATCTCCTGACGCCCTCAGAAAAGCAGCGCATGAGCGAACTCACGTACGAACTAATGGAAATGGGGTACACGACTTTGGCATTTAATCATGTGGTCCGCAGCAAGTATGATCCAGTATCGCAGAAGTATCCTTTTGGAAAAAGTCACTGCCAACCTCCTTTTCCTAAGCTGGATCCTCGTACCCGTAAAGCCCATGGCATCGAGGCATATCGAGCGGGCATCAAACAGCTATCGCGTCTCACTGTCGTGTTCGATAGTGATCAAGCTGTCAAGTCAGGCTCTGGATTTGTAAGTGCAAACGCACAGGCACTTCAGCAATACGACTTACTTTCTGTAACACCAACTACCGAAGCTGCCTTTCAACATGCTTGCATCACGCTAAGTGAACTTAAACCCTTTAGCATCGACATCATTTCCCTGGATCTTGCAGCCGCACCACGTCTCCCATTTTATTTAAAACGTAGCACTGTCGGGGCTGCACTTGCAAATGGCGTTGTATTCGAAATCACTTACGGAGCGGCCGTCGCAAACACTCAAGATACCCCTGACGTCTCTGCCTCACGTCGAAACCTATTCGCTGGTGCACGCGATCTTTTACGAGCTACTAACGGGAAAGGCGTCATTATATCGAGTAGCGCGCTAGATGCGCTGGGTATACGAGCACCATACGATGTAATGAACCTCGCTACTCTGATGGGTATGACGCCCAATGCTGCCAAAGATGCAATATCTACCACATGTCAATCGCTTATGATACGCGCGGAAACGCGTCAAACATTTCGAGGCACTGTATCCAAGCCTTACGTACTACCGGCGGAACACAAGCCTGCATCAGGAATAGACGAATCTTGCAAAAAAAGGGCGAAACGCAAACTGTCAAACGATGATGAATGCATGTAATGCATGAGTCTAAACATCTTGATGACAGGTCCTATGTGAGATTTTTGTAATCAGGCGTGACGTAGAAGACACGACCGCCAAATCGCTTGGCAAGGCGTGCACGCACAAGTGCTGTCGAACTCCAGAGAACATTAAACCGCATCGAAGCATTTGTCCGATATTATTACACATCATGTATGCGCGCATGGACCACACTCGTGGGAATATGTGGTTGGCCATGGATGAGTGTCGATCTTCGCTACGCAAGCATGCATCCAGCGTGCCAATGTTCTACCAAATATGCTGACTATGCAATACGTGAGGGAGTAGCACCGTTTCATAGGATATCCCGATGCACAAATAATGCGCTTGCATATATCGCCCTATATAATTGGCTTTCTAATACTTTTCCCCGATTATGGTATCAGACCTACAAATGTTATCCAGTAGTACAATGCAATCCAGTTATGATCTATGCAGTAACGCTCAGGCCCACATGACGGAATCGCTAGGTGGTCCCGAATCCGTATTTTCAGTATAAATATGGACGGGACCGCACACGCCGCTTCTCACCTACCTTGAACTGAAGATGAGCAACGTCATTAAGAAGGTTTTCAACACGGAAAAGCCGGAGGCTGAAGCCAACAAGGCCCAGGACGCTGTCAACGGTGCAGAGAACAATGTCCACCGTGGCGAGGGCTTCCTCGGTGACGCCAAGGAAAAGCTCTCGAACCTTGTGCCCCACCACCACCAGAGTGCCCAGGGTGCCGCTACGCAAGCTCCCCAGAGCGCCACGGCCTCGCAGGTGCCTGCTTCGGCTTCGGTTTCGCAGGGTGTGCCTGCTGAGTCGGAGGCGATTCGTACGCAAGTTCAGGGTGTGCCCGCTTCGGAGTCCGACGCCTTCGGTCGCTCTGGTATGACGCAGACGACGAGCGTCAACTCGGGTGTGAACGTGGCTGCTGGTAACGTGGACCAGGACGTGCAGCACCTCGCCCCTGTCACGCGCCACATCCACCACCGTCACGAGATTGAGGAATTGCTTCGCGAGCGTGAGCACCACATTCACCAGCACCACATTCAGCACCATGTGCAGCCTGTGCTTGAGTCGGAGCACCTTGCCGAGCAGATCCACAGCCGCGTGGTTCCCACGACTACCATCCGTGAGGTGCACGCCAACACTGACAAGGATGCTGCTCTCATGCGCGCTGTCGCTGGTAACCCTAAGGACACTTTCACTCAGGCCGCTACTGACCGTAGCGTGATTGACAAGGGTGAGACGGTCCGTGAGATTGTGCACCACCACATTCACAACATTGTGCAGCCCATCATTGAGAGGGAGACGCACGAGTACCACCGCATCCGCACGACCATTCCAACCACTCACATCACGCACGAGGCTCCTATTGTGCACGAGTCGACTGCCCACCAACCCATTCGCAAGGAAGACTTTGTGAAGGGCGGTGGTGTGCTCACGAGCACGACGCGCTCTATTGAGGATGCTGGTTTGCTTAACCTCGGAAGCCACCAGCGCACGGTGGAGGGCGAGCCCTACAACGGTGGTGCTCCTTTCGCTCAGTAATTGACTGATTGCTGTATTCTTTGCATTAGAAATCTATCACGTTATAATTTTTAGTCTTATCGTGGTTTCTAGCATCTAATAACTCACTAATGCTTTCGCCATAGAAGGGGAAGTAGTGTGGTGGTAGTAGGGTTGTTGGGGGTCGGCCGATCTAGGCACGTGGCTCCAACACTTCAAGACGCGTCGGCAGGCTCGCTGAGGAATCTTGGCTTGCCATGGCGCCTAACGTGCCGCGACAGTCTGTCTACTTCAATCCACACGCTAGCGCGAGTCAGTTGCAAAATATTCACGCCTGCACTGGTAAAATTCGAGCAGCTTGTGCGACAGTAAGTATACATTGGCTCATTTTTGAAGCTCAGTGCAACGAATGCCTCCATGGACATCCACACAGGTGACTTTCGTCGTCTCCACCAGGTCCTGTTGAATCAGCGTGTGCGTATTCCGTTCCTCACAGTAGCATTTCGACCTTGTTTCCGAGCGTGATGTGCGTCAGGCGCGGGAGCATGTCGCGGCCGAAATCGCGCCGTTTCTTCGTGAACTCATTATGCGTGCTGAGGAAGTCTTGGCCCGCGATGAGCGTGAAGCTCGTGCATTACGCAACAAAGTATGTATCTGTCACTTACCATGGGCGACTGAAGAGCTTTCGAAAAACGAATCAAAGTCACAATTGCATACCGCGGGTTCAGATGACGAACTCAAATCGCCTTCGATGGCAGCACTTGTAGCAGACTATGAACTTGACGAGCAGCGGCGCGAACTGGAGCTGCTCCGGAAGGAGCGATTACGTCTCATGGAACGTGTACAGTCACTATAGTGTGTATTTTAGTTTCTATTATCCTTGAAAGGCGTAACCGCCCGCCCGGTTTTTCACATGCAACTTTAGTTCTGCCAGTGTATTGGGCGCAGTGGGCAGCTGTAAGCCGGCATGGATCTGCTGCCCATCGACCATCTGGCCGACACCCTTAGGTGTGCCTGTCAGCATCACATCGCCGGCTTCGAGAGTCATTATGGATGACACGTGTGAAATCAGCTCAGGGATCGAAAAGATCATATCGCGAGTGTTTCCGTGCTGCCGAAGCTGACCGTCGACCTGGAGCCAGAGATCCACATTGTGCGGATCAGGAATATGGCCCTTTGGAATCAGCGGGCTTATTGGTGTGAACGTATCGAAGCCCTTGGCCGCCGACCATGGAAGGCCGCTTTTCTTCGCCTTTTCTTGCATGTTCCGAGCCGTCACGTCCACAGCGAGTGCGTAGCCGCCAATGTAGCTGTTGGCTTCTGTACGTGTGATGTCGCGACCACTTTTTCCAAATACGACAGCCAATTCCACTTTTCGTAAGACACATCATGACATACCTTCGTGGTGTGCCATCACGCCTTGTGGCACTTGGATAGCGTGTCCTGACTCAACGTAGCTGGACGTAGGTTTCAAGAAAAAAAATGGTTCGGTGGGTACAGCATTGTTTAGCTCCTTGGCATGATCAGCAAAGTTACGCCCGATGCTTGAGGTAAGTAGAAGTCACGTACGCCACAATTTTGCGCCCCACTGTACGAAATGACGCCAGGGAATTCATAGTTGCAATCGAGGAGCGTCTCCCTCTCGACCGTACCTAAATTGCTACTCCACTCGGCCCCAACCCACGAGACAAGACTGGTCCCATTGTCGTGCGTCTATCCTACCTACAATCAAGCGCAGGGTGCGCGGCTTAAGCCTTATTTGACATAGACGGTACAGGCTCAGGATGTGTATAACGATGACTGATGGTAAGCTTGCGCCATATACGTACTAGGCAATACGCAAAAGCTGGACCAGACCCGTGGATCCGACAAAAAAGTTGACAGCAGCTAGCGAATAGTTGACAGGCGTAATGACGAAGCAGTAGCTGATAAGGTTAGAGAGACGAGTGCGTACCGGACCCAGATAAAGCCTGTTACAGCCAGGGCGGAATTCTGTGATGCAGACAGTTTGTCTGCCGGGCGCGCCAAGTCACCCAGGCCGGCCACAACGAGACCCCATTTCATCATGGGTGCCCAAAAGAACACTGTAGAAAGACATGAGCATCATTCATACATACCAGTCTTTGGTCCTGCAGGGTGGTTCATAAATGCACGGAAGCGGTTGCCAAAGGCTGCCGATGCCATATTGTTCAAAGCAAGCCCAAAAGCGAGACGATACGCCGCGGCGACAGCCTGCACGTCGGATTTGCCGACGGGGCTTTTGTCTGGGATATAAACAACTATATCCCCAATTTCGAAACGACGCATGAACATCGCGGCGTTGCAAGGGCTCTAGTTTCGTCGGTCATGTCGCGAGCTTCTGAAGCACCGACAATTGACGATGAAGATGAGTTTCTCTACGGAAGCTCGAATACGGAGCCTGGACCGGAAGTCATACCATCAACGCAGAGCGAATTGCCGACGGTTGAATCTACAGTGGATGCGAAAGACAGCAATGATGAGGACCAGTACGATAGCGACGACTCAGACGTTGAGTTTATCATCGATCCGAATGCACCGCTTGTAGCACCACCACCACGCGTCTCTACCACATTTGCTCCAGCGACGATTTCAACTCCGCCTCCGAAACCAGCGCAGACCGTGACAGAAGGCGCCGCACAGATGTCAACTTCTGCACCACCAGCGGCCACTAACATTGCAGAAGATGTGCCTTATCAACCGCCCTCTCAGCCTGCACAGTCTCAGGCAGTTGACGAGGCGTCCTTGGGGCCTGAAGGTCCACCACCCGCGGCGCCTTCTACCGGGCCGCATCTTAACCTGGATCCAAGTGCCTCAGATCTGTACTATCCACCTTCCGACGCCTTGTATGACGCGAGAAATGAGGCGCAAAAGGCACAGGATTTGCCACCCATGACTATATACCAAGTCGACATTGACTCGCTTCCTGAAAAACCATGGCGCCGTCCTGGTGCCAACCTAAGTGACTGGTTCAACTACGGTTTTGACGAGCGATCTTGGTCGCTGTGGTGCGGCAAGCGACATGAGATGGAGCAAATACGTGAGGACTTACAACCTCTAAATGCATCCGAGTCGGCTGGTGCCCCTGTATTGCCGCCAGGTTTCTCGGGTGGTATGCCCGACTTTTCGGCCCTGTTAGGAGGTGGTATGCTTCCTCCTGTGCCCCCACCCATGCAAGCTTGGATGAATGGAATGATGCCTGGAGGTGCTGATGCCCCACCGCCTGTCCCGATACCCGTTCAGCCGCCGATGACGCTGCCTGAAAAGAACGCAGCAACCGATGTCATCGATGACGACGACGAAGCGCCGTATGAACCCCAAATGCCGCCTGAGGAATCTGCAGAGGCGCCTGCTCGACAAGAATCGAGTCGGCGACACCGTCAACGATCTCGCCAGGACCGCGAACGACAGCACGACGAACAGGTGCGATACACGGATCGCGATATGGTGCATGGTATGGGCGACACCCTGGATTATGGTTTGCACACCGGAGATACACGACGTCATGGGCGTCATGAAGCGACGCCAGTGGAAGAACACCATGCTGATCATGGCCGTCATCACCGTCCCAGTCGTCGTGAACGTGCTCGACAAGAGCGCCGATCTGGCCGCGGAGGCCAAAAGCGTAGTGCCCCGGATGGACCCCATGAGGACCATGAGCGTGAACATGTACCCAAACGCGCTCATCATGGGCGGTCTCGTCGTGAGACCTAGGTAGGACGGTATTTGATACTCTCATCATCGTCGTCCTCGTCTTCCTCGTCATCATCATCGCCAGCGTCATATGACAATGCTTCTTCGAGACCCAACTCATGACGAGCCATCGCGGCAAAGGACTCATCGCAATCGCCGGGCTCGAGATCTAAAGGTGCCATATAGGCCAATACGGCGGCTTCGAGGGCTGGATGTAGATGGGCCTCTCGTGCCTCGGAGTCTAGGGCCTTTAGATGGGCACGAAAGTCGGCCTCGTCGCGGCGTGTAATGGTTGGGGCGGCATCATGTCGTCGTGTGGTTATATCGAAGAGAGGCAGAGGTGTCTCGATACTGATGGTATTGTACGGGAACGCATCACTAACGATCTGCGTATGTCTTTTGCGACGAAGTGTCTCTTTTTCCGAGACCTTGGCCATCAGTTCAGCAATTCGCTGTGCCCTGTTGAGATACATTTGCGTGAACTCGGAACGTCGCACAGCTTCAACGAGGGTCGCTCCATACGCACCGTATATGGTGTGCACTTGATTGAGTACCTTAAAATCGTTTTGCACACAAGCCTCCAAAGCCGTATCTGTGTCAGCCATAAGTTCGCCTAGTTCTGAGAAATCACTTTGGAGACTGCTAATGTCCTGCACTAAATTCATGTGCCATTGCATGAGCTCGTTTCGATCTTGAGCGAGGCAGTCAAGTGTCGAGAGCACAGCTGCTCCTTGATCGCGCAGTACTTCTGCTCGGTGATGGATTTGAAGCCATTCAGCGGGTTTTCGTAAACCTGTTTTTTCATTCTCAATCACAAAAGCATCACAATCATCTTGCAATTCTCGCTGTAACTTTTTCATATGTTGGAAGGTCTTGTTGGACGGCTCAATTTCTGTCTGTTCGATTTCTGCAGCTAGTTCGTGCAGGTCTTGGTTTAATTGTGCCTCAGTTTGTGTGATTTGGGTATAAGATTTGCGAAGGCGCTCAAACGTATGTTTACAAGATTGGGCTGATTGGCGAACACGTTCAGTATCGAACAAGTCGCTCAGCGTTGACCGAACAACGCTTGACGACGTGGATTCAGTAGTCGTGCTGGCTGACTTGGACGCAAGCAGCTGGGGATGAACAGGGACCCGACGAAGAATAGCCATATCTTTCTCATTCCGTACCAAGAGCTCCTCCATCCAGGCAAAGTCTCTAAGTGCAATGGAAGCGAGCTTCTCAGCAGCCGATTTTATGTTGCTAGCGTGTAATCTTACATGGGCCAAGGCAACAAGCGTGCTTCGATGAATAAGCTCAATATTTTCATACAATGATTCGGATTCTGCATATGTTGCTTGTATATGCTGCTGTAACTCACGACACCAGCTCTTAAACGCGTCCCACAACCGAGGCGGAGTAGTTGATCCCATGGGCATCATAGGTGGTTCCGTCATGGGTGTATTTTCTATCGACACGGCCAGCATTTGTACCATACTATCCGTGTCTGCTGTAAGTAGATCCCGATCAAAAATAAAAATCTCCGTGTCGGCATTTTGATCTTGGCATAAAAGCTGGTCCAACACTTGCTGGTCAATCTGCAGACCGTCTTTGGTGATACATATCAAGGCATCATACAAGATACCTGTAGCAAGCGAAATACAATCAAGTAGATGCTCATAAATAGGAAATTGCGAGAGGGACTGTTTAACGTGGATGGCGCGGCCATTGTACGTCACAATAAGCCGCATCGCATGGTGAGGTACAACCGTGCGCTGCCACACCAGCAAAACTTGCGTGTCGTACTCAGATTGCACACGCTTACGTAATATATAGGAAGACGACGGCCACGAAAGAGTTGGCGGGCCTTATCCTCTTGCTTCGTGGCCATGACGTACTTCCGGCGCTCCTGTTTGCAGCGAGCAGTGCCGTCGTGCGTTCGACTGCAATCGACACATGCTTGGAAGCCAGTGCTCAAACCAGGCACGCTTCCTGTATATGATGAAGCGCTCAAGTTTATTGAACAAGATGCGGCATCACTTCGTGAACAAATTGCTCAGGCTAAACAGGCTGGCAACGCATCTTCAGAAGAAGCAAAGCGTCGTATTTTTGCACTCGAGGTAGCTGCTGGTATTAATGAACCAAGCGTGCGAGCACAATTCCGCCGAGGCGACTACGACTTGTCTAGACCCGTGTTCCGGCATTTGCGCGAGCAGTCCTGGCGACGAAATGGTGCGTTAGCTCGCTTAGAAGAGCGCATCTTAAACATGCACATTCTTCCAGATGTTGTTCCGAGCATAACACCGACAGTTGATCTGGAAATACTATTTGGCACAGGCGATGGTATTGGTGATCATGGCGGTCAGGCCGGCAGCGTGCTCCCTGGGGTGTTTTTGGATCCAGCCATGACGATGCAGGCTCCATCCATCCGTGCGACCGCATTCCATGAAGATACGCGCAAGTATACTCTGATGCTTGTGGATCCTGACATGCCCAGTGAAGAGACGCAATCGTTCAAGACGTTTGTCCACTGGCTCGTTTCTGACATTCCCCTTTCGATTCATGCTTCAACAATACCAAAGGACCATCCAGAGCTGCTTCCTTATATCCCACCCCATCCCTCGCGTGGTACCCCTTATCATCGGTACACCACACTATTGTTTGAGCAAGGTCCTCAGACTCAGCTCGTCGAGGTTCCACGAGAGCTTGAAAATGTGGCTTCCTACGCGGAAAAACACGATCTGCACCTAGCTGGGATCCATTTCTGGCGCGCAAAATGGTCGGAATCGTGCCAAGACACGATTTCTCATATCTATAAGAATGTGCTGAACACGCCGGAGCCACACTACGGACGTCCAGCTCGACAAGACCGATTGCGTGACGAAGTGGGTGAGCGCCACAGCAAATACTATTAAACAAGAGAATCACTTAGTTGGTGACGAATGCGGCCTTCGTCCATGTAGATGGTAGGCTTGAAGGGCCACTTTTCAAAAGCTTCAGCTAACGAAGCCCATTGGCGGTTGGTCAGCTGCACAATTGGGGTATCAGGCAGGACGACGTCCTCAGGGCGGTCCCTCATGCGCGGGTGAGAAGGTGAGAGCAGGCGAAGCACATTGTTAGCACCTGGCATGACATGCTTGAGACCTTCTTCTACTGTCTTAGTCTTGAGCACAAACATGTTACGCGTTAAAAACTCAAAAGACTCCATGTCGCGCGCATCAATCAAAGGATCTTTAAGGGGCTCCACTTCTAGCACAGACAGCTTGCGCTTCAGCAGACCCGACGAGATATTAGTGTTGGGTATCAGCACCGATGTCAATGGGACGCGAGGACCAACAGACGGCGTTGGAGGGAACATATGGCTTGCATATGGTTCTAAATCATCCCCTGTAAGTAGCAGACGCGGTGTGCTCAGTGACTGCACCACCGTACCAAGCTTGGCTCGCGATCGAAGGTCCTGAGGAGACGCCAAAGAACGCATCGATACCGTATCGCCACAAACGAACACCATTTTAACCCGACCAAACTTGAATAGCCACGAACGCGAAGAGATAGCATGTACAATCTGAGCAAAGAGTTGTTCACCATGCACAGTATTAGGCAGCTGAGCAAAATAGATTATAGGGCTCGTAGCGTGCCAGTCCATAGGCGGTGGGTTCGATCCAAGTTTCGGAATGCGTCCCTCTAAATGGCGTAAGTGTCCGTCATTGACGAGCGTCTCGTATGAGCTCCAATTAAATGCCGAATCGTGTACAATGCTTAGTTTGTACTGCACTTCGGACAGAGCAGGATCATGATAAAGATGTTCAAGGTATTTAAGAAAACGAGGAGCTTGGTCAATGGCAATTACACTTTCCACGTTCGGATGCTGCATAAAGGCTCGAGTGAAAGTGCCGGGGCCTGAATAGGCATCCACGATTGTAGTTTTAATACCCTGTGACTCTCGCTCATTGAGTCCCAGGCAATCAATGATTCGATCCACCGTGCCACGATTTGCCACAAAGTACCGGTTTTGGGCTAGTTGATCCCTGTTGAACGCAAACATGGATTTCCACATGGAAGGATGAGGCAGATGTGGATGACAAAAAGCGATGTCCTCGCTGTTCAGGGGAGGATTATACGTATAAAGTGGTTCTTCCGTATATAAAAAGTGATCTTGCATTTTCCGCCGCCTTGGTAAGGTCGTTGATTTAGGTATCGCGGACGACCCAGCCTGGGACGTTACTATTCTCTTGGGCCGCACGGGTAAGACATTTGAGGTTTCATCCAGTGTAGTGCTTTTTTCAGGTGTCTCGATCATTTTATGCTGATAGGTCCCAGCTGGATCTTCGTTCGCCCCCGCCAGCTTGTCAGATAGCTTGGGTCTGCCACGCCGTTTGCGCGGTGCTGATTTCAATGGATTTGATTCAGATGAGGCAAACCTTATCATGTTCCCAAAATTATGTGCTGGTATTTGTATGCGTTTCTTCAGCAAATATGGCAAACGAAACGTGTGCAGCGTGCGTAATGGCATTGCGCTCATCAAGATGCTGCAATGGGCGTCAGAAAAAAGAATGCAAATGGCACGCCTCCAGTGTGTTCGTAGCTTATGTAAAAACTCACCACTTCCTATGTTTGACGATGGAGTTGCCAGGGTCCAATGCAGTCGAATGGGAAGACGCATTCAAGTTGTTGGGGATAGATGAACGTGCTTCGGAGTCCCAGATTCGTACAGCATACCGTAAGCGCTCCCTTCAATTTCATCCCGACAAGGTGCGCGACATCCCGCCCGATGCGGCAGCTGAAAGATTTCATCGCCTCACACTGGCGTATGAGGCGCTCTTGGATCCATCTTCGCGTGCTCGTCTGCTTGAAACATTAGAGAATGAAAAGGCTAGGCGTAAGCGACAATCTGCTTTTGACGATCGGCGCAAGTCGATGGCTGCTGACCTCGAGCGCCGCGAAGAATTAGATCGAGTGCAACGCGTCAAGTCCGAGCAAAAGCGTCGCGAAAGAGAGAGACGCATCTTAGTACTTCGCGAAGAAGGGCGTACAATGCGCGTGGAAAGACACGAGCGTTTGCTTGAGCACTGGCAACAGTCATCGCGGACATCGCAGCCTTTTGCATCGACTGCTTCTACCCTAAGTGCGGACAGACTGCCGCCATGGGGACCGTCCGATACGAATGTATTGATTCGCTTTCCATCAGAGCAGGCTGGTAGTATGTGGGGTGCAGACACACTACCTCACAACCTTCTTCAGACTCCGCTGGGTGAAGCTCTTACGTTGTCATATGGACCTCTATCCTCGGTTCATATTAAACCGTCTCAAAAGAAACGGCGCGAAGTATCTGTGATTGCATCTTTTGAACATGGTGTACATGCTTGGCGAGCTGTCACCGAAGGATCGGATTTACGGTGCTCTCATATTTTGCTGCAAGACTGCTGGATTGGGTGGTGGGATCCGTCTACAGGCAAGGCTGCAACCCATCCGCCAGCGCGAGTTCAAGCATGGATCCAGGGTGGTGTGTCCGCTCGCGATGCACCTGTGGAAACAAGAATGCCACATGATGCGGCCGATGAATTTGACTATGAATACGAGGCGAGCACACTTGCACGTCTCCGTCAAGTCGCATCAACATTTCCTCAGCATGAGCGCTAAGTCTGATCTTCAACTCCATGCTTTGCATTTCGGTTGTAACGTTGCTAGATACCCGTCAATCATGCATCCAACATACCTGTTTTCGAAGCCAATGACGATATTCATGAAGTGACCCAATCTTCTCGCCATAATAATCCGGCATGGGTTTGTGCACGTTATGCTTTGACGCATCCGCTCGCATTCGGTGAATATGTTCATAAAACTCCTTGTCGCGGCGCGCCATTTGTCCGGCTTGGCCTCGGTGCAAAAGATTCCAAATACCTGAACCGAAAGACGGACCCACGAGCCAACCAAGCCCAGTGCATGCTGCCGTAGCACACAAGAATACAATCATTGGGTCAAACTGCGCGTAAGTACCATTGTACGTACACCAAACAATGGCTGAGTAGGATCCATTTTTTGTGAGAGAAAGTAAGTGCTTGATCCAAAGGCAGCGAGAAGCGTCGTCGGCCAAGTTGTAACTACTCCAGCCAAACGACGCTGTTTGCGCAAACGCAAGTATGCATCCCAGTTCAAGCGTTCTTGATTGTCCTTGGGTTCTGATGTGCTGTACTGAGCTTTTGGTATATGCTGTAAGATGCCTCTGCGACTGGGAAACTGCCTCACGAGTGAGGGGCGCGGTGCTCCCAACATGGTCATTAACTAGGCCGCACGTGTCACGACGCCTCCAGGCACCACGGCCTACGCCGATGCATGCGCGCTGGGCGGACGTGTATGCTCCAAAGGCATCACGTGATGTCACGTGCATCGGGCACGGCGCCGTAGCCCAGGCAGATTGAGAAATAGCCTTCTTTCTCGTGGCGCTGTGAACAAGGAGACAAGCGAACGACCTAGGAAGTTGTCTGCGATTTCTCGTTCAAGAACGAATAATTAGCGCCTCCCAATAACACAGCAGAAAAAATCGTTATGACGAGTGTAGCGCCAGGCATGGAAGTGCGACGGCTACCGAAAGATACCCGGCCGCAAACAGAGGATGTCACTGTGACTAAAGGCAATGACTTTGAGGACTTTTTCTTGAAGCGTGAATTACTGATGGGAATTTTCGAAGCAGGATTCGAGCATCCTTCGCCTATTCAAGAGGAAGCCATCCCCATCGCGTTGTCGGGTCGTGACATCCTGGCTCGTGCCAAGAACGGCACGGGTAAGACCGCGGCATACGTTATTCCCACTTTGGAACGCGTCAACACAAAAAAGAACAAAATCCAGGCTGTGCTTCTGGTTCCTACGCGCGAGTTGGCGCTGCAAACGAGTCAGGTCGCCAAAACGCTTGGTAAACACCTTGGTGTCGAAATTATGGTCAGTACGGGTGGTACGACTTTGAAGGATGACATTCTGCGTCTTGGTCAAACAGTGCACATTCTGGTTGGTACACCCGGTCGTATTCTTGATCTTGCAAGTAAGGGCATCGCAGATCTGAGTCAATGTACAACATATGTTATGGACGAAGCTGATAAGCTACTGTCACCTGAATTTACACCTGTGATGGAACAGCTTCTGGGCCTTATGCCCAAGGAACGCCAGGTTATGCTGTTTTCGGCGACGTTTCCTCTGATTGTTAAGGACTTCAAAGACAAACATATGGTCAAACCGTATGAAATTAACCTAATGGACGAGCTGACACTGCGTGGTGTGACGCAGTACTATGCGTTTGTCGAAGAGCGTCAAAAGGTGCACTGCCTTAACACGCTCTTTTCCAAGCTTCAAATCAATCAATCGATCATTTTTTGCAACTCGACAAACCGAGTAGAATTGTTGGCTAAGAAAATCACAGAGCTGGGCTACTCTTGCTTTTACTCACACGCCAAGATGCTCCAAGCGCATCGCAACCGTGTGTTCCATGATTTCCGAAATGGCGCTTGTCGTAACCTGGTGTGCTCGGATTTGCTCACTCGTGGTATTGATATTCAGGCTGTAAACGTTGTGATCAACTTTGACTTCCCCAAGAACGCCGAAACCTATCTTCACAGAATTGGCCGTAGTGGTCGATTCGGTCACATGGGCTTGGCGATCAACCTTATCACGTATGAAGACCGCTTCAACCTGTACCGTATTGAGCAAGAGCTTGGCACGGAAGTTCAGCCTATTCCTGCCACTATTGACAAGCGCCTGTATGTGGCCCCCTCTCTTATCGAAGAGGCGGAAAACCGTGAACGCGATGCGAAGGCTCAAGGCAAGCCCACGCAAGGCCCAGGTATTATGCAACAGGGATTGCCGTCTATTCCACCCACGCAGGCGGCCATGCACGCTGTTCCTATGAACCAGAATGCCAATTTCACCAACACGGTGCCGCACCGCCGTGGTGGACGCAGGAATCGTCGTGGTGGACACGCCGGCCATGGAAATGCTAATGGCGCTGCGAATGGTGCTCAGGGCGGTGCTTAGACGTCCTAAATGCAAACAGGTCATGTTATGCTTGCATTCGTTCGTTCGCAAGACACTTGATCCCTGCAATTATTATCCTCTTCTCCTCTTCTTCGCTACCCTTTTCCCTTCTTTTTCCATGATGGCTTATTGTGCATATTAGATTCCCCCATACCATGCTAATGTTCCTGCATGTGTAATATGTTACCATAGCCCATCATCCCCCACACCCTTATATACTCTCCTCTACCTCCCTACTATAATAAAAACCCCTTTATAAACAAACTAGAATGTGTGCTCGTATTCCAGGATATCACGAGTTGGTTCATCGTCGATCTCTGTGGCTTTCGGCGCCGCAGGCGCGTTTGATGCTGCACGGCGACTCGCACGCACAGGTGGATAATTGGACCGCGTCGAGAGACCCATCAATTCGCGATCCCAGTCATCATACTCTGGGTCATAAGCATCGCGTGCTGTGCGCCGTTGTAGTTCTCGATCTATAGGTGGCCAATCCTCGTCATCATAATCGAAGGTAGGGCGTCCTTCCATGTCGCGGCGAGTCAGGGGATCATCGCGTGCATTGCTTTGTGTCCTAGGTGGACCAGAACGAAGACCAAAGAACCTCATCGTGCGGGACTTGATTGAATGGTTTTTGGTGCTTGATGGCATTGTATCGTATGTTGATTGTTGCATCAATGAGGACGCAGATGCCTTGTGCCGAATAGCGCTTCTGTGCCGCGACGGACCATCATTGATAAATCGGTCAGGCTCAACGAGTGCATGAGGATCCGACATTTCTACTGTCTCATCATCATCGTCTTCATATAAATAATATGCACGTCCCTCGTCATCGTATTGTGTGGGGCGACTAGTATTGATATAGCGGTCGGCCCACTGCCTATTCGACCTGCCACCACGGGTATCATCCACGAGACCAGCGCGCTTCAGCCATTTCGGGGTGCGATCCGGGCGACGTGAGTTGTCGCGAACACGTTGAATAAAAAAGTTGTGAAGATGACCAGGGATATATCCTGCGACAGTCAGAAGAATGTTGACGAAGAAGTCAAAGCATATGCCAAAACGAATAAATACCGCTAATGGCGGCACAAGAATACTAAAAAGAATGATGAAAAATAAGAATGCATGGCGCTTCGTTGGCTTTCTGTATGGTTAGAATTTGTGCCACATACAATTCTCGCCGGTGGCCCGTCAGCCCAAACAACGCCATGGTCAAAGCAATGGCGGGGCGCGAAAGGACAAGTCAGCAACTCGTCACAAGTGGAGGCGTGTATGTTAGGACTAGCAGGGTCTACGAACACCAGCCGGGCGAAGGGAACTCACTCCAGGTCAGCTGCATCAGGCTCCGCTTCTGCCGGCTCTACAATAGAGCGTGCCGGCTGCCAAACCATGACAATATTATCCTCAGCTGCAGTGGCAATCTTCCACGGATCCTTCGGACTCCATGAAAGGTCCGTTGGACGACTAATGTGTCCACCGTGCACGAAGAGAAGCTCCGCAGGACCATCCTCAGCATCTTCTGGGGCCTGTTCTTCTCCGATGCGGCTAAGGTCCCATACATTCACGCGACGATCAGATGAAGCTGAGCATAATACAGTTTCATGGTGCGGCGACCATGCGATTTGCAACACCTCATCCGTGTGTGCTTCGAGCGAGTGCAGATGCGTGCTCAAATTCCGCAGATCCCACAGACCCACAGTTTTGTCGCTGGAGCCCGTCGCTACAATGTATTCACTCGCTGGACTGAATGAGACGGCATTTACTTCACCAGTATGAGCCTCAACGCGGTACTTGGGTACCTCATTCGAGTCACGAGTATCCCACAAGAGCATCTGGCGATCGTCGCCGACAGAGGCGAACAGGTTTTCGTGGTGGTTATGCCAAGCAACATCTTCCACAATCGCAGAGTGGCCGCGATATGTTCGCAGTGGATGCAGCGTTTTGCTTTCCTTTTGGTATGCGTTCAGGTCCCAGTGACACACGGTCGTGTCCTCCGAGGCACAGAGAATATGGCCTTGGCGAATAGGGTTCCATGACAGGCCATATCCCTCTCGTGTTTGGCCTTCAAGTACGATGTCCGGACGGCATTTTCCGTCGCTGTCTGGCTGATTACTGTGTTTCGTGCGGTCAAAAACGTATGTCAGACCACTCACAGCGCGCGTGGCGATCAAGTCACAGTTCTGGGGGCAGTATCGAGCGCGATTCACTTCGCCTTCATGATTGATGCGTTGCGTGACTTGAATACGCGCAGAAGCAGAAGAATACGAACCAATTTCACCCTTTTCTTCGTCATAGTCTTTCATATCGAGGGTGGTGCCATCCGTGTTGGGCAAGTTCACATTCGCAATTTGCAGATAGTTGTTGTCCTGTCCAGACGTATGTGTTCCCAAAAGCAAGCGATGTCGTGTGAATCCCTTATCGGAAAAAACTTCCTTGTCGGGCATCCATTGCATAGTGAGAGTGGGCCACTCCAGTGCATGCGTGACCACCATATCATACAGAAAAGGAGAATTTTTCTTCCAGACTTCTATTAGTTGCACATTTCATACGTACTTTTGTATTCTTCATTCGATATCATGGCCATATTAGCCGATGCTTCATCCTCGGCAATTTCGACGTTCGACATGGTCGGCCTATAACAACACGCTTGCCTCACGCGGCGGGCAGCACAGGGCGTCGCGTAAAACACGCACGTGGCACCACGTGAATCAAGACGTCATGCTGCGCGGATTGCATGTGTCTTCGTTCGCACGTCCATGACGACGGCAAGTGGCGCGCCGACAAGCGGCGCGTCCAATGCAAATTTTCAGAAGCTTCGTCCCGTATGTGTGAATTTGCTTCGCTTAATCAACAAGGCCCCAGACGACAATGCACTCGAAGATGCGCTCGCGCAATTGCATGTGTGTCTTGAGGTAGTTGATACATTAACGCCTTCACTCATACACTATGTGTTTTATCCGGTGTCCCAACTGTTAAATATGCACGAAAGCGGAATCTTTTCTTTTCCCAATCGTGTAAGGAGTCTCATTTTTCGTGTACTTGCTCAATTGGCCACTGACTGGTGGCAGACTTGGACATGGGCACATATTCAGTCATGCAGCAAAGCAGAAACATGTCCCACAACTATATCTGGTTCGCCTGATTGGAGAGTTTGGGAACAATTGCTCTTTCTTGGTGTTATGACGCTTAGTGGTGGACCTCGGTCCTCCCCCGTGCAAAATAATTACGAGACTCGTGAAGCTACGGCGCAGTTTTTGGCGCGGGTGCTTCAGCCGCGCATCTCGCAACTACCGCCTTCCAATGATCATTGGGAATGGGATGGTGTATCAAGCTTACCATCTCTTGAAGAATTTGACGGGCCAAAGCAATTATACCCTGCCACGCAGCACGTCGCAGCGGTACGAGACAGTCGAGCAAGCTCTGGCGCCTTGGCACACGCACTCAAATTAGCCCTCGATATGAGCCGCGAACCATGCGCACCTGCCTCATTGTGCCGCACGGCCCTTACCTTGGTTGGCATCGTCAGTATCACGTGGATGGGTGGCTGCACCCTTGTGTTGGACAATACCATGCAGGTGGATCATTCTGCCTTGCGTGAACGCGCGATACATGCCGATACTATTGCATGCAGTGAAAGACTGCGCATGATACTTCCTGGTGTAGCAAGTTCTCTGGTCAAAGTGGCCACCAGAGCTAGCTCAGCGGTCAACGTTGCATATGCTGTGGATTTACTAACGGCTATGCTAGTCCTTTGTCTTCAAGACCCTCTTACGGCACCATATCGTACAAACTCATTAGAATTTGAAGTACCCTCTTCATTGGAAGACTTTGGAAAGTTGGATATCAACTCGCTCATGAGCCCTAATTCGGAACTTGAAGAAACAGAGACTTTGAGCGCAAAGAGCGAGATGAGCACACCTGCTACATCTATAACAAGCGATGCGATCGAAAATTCGTGGCTGGAACGAACAATGAATCCTGTGCTTATTGCCCTCAAAGCTCTTATGCCTCTTGGTGAACGCAACGACGTGCCTGTCCAGCTTGCGATGACACGCATGGCACATACTCTTCTCACCTGCATGCCAGAGACCCTTCAATGGGCACGTCAAGATATGGAGGCAGATCCATGTGAAGATCTCACATGTACACTTCTGGATATGAGTTGTGACTGGCATGCTGAACGTGTTACGCAGCAAGCCAGAGATGCCTTGCGTGCTTTGGGATCATCTCTATTAGTTCTAATGGATCGCATAATGACGCATGCACTTTTATCTCTAGCATCAGCTGTGAAGCGAATTCACGATGCAGACGTTCAAATGCATGCTCGCAGAGTACGGATGTGTGCTTCGCTTTTGTCCCATGACCTGCTCGATGTGCAAATGGGCTCACCGCATATGGCATTCCTACGTGTTGCTTCTCACCATGGCGATTTCCATTGGTGGTTCGATGCATTGATGCAAGCATTTTGTGTGCATGAGCTGACAAATGGGGTCATGGCTGCAGATACCATTCCTCATATTCGACCAGCGCTGGGACAACTCGAACCCGGATCTATGGATGCACTGGGACGGATGTGGTTTGCATGGGGTGAAGCCACAGCAGTCCTGCTCTGTGCTGCTGTCCAGAGGCGCTCCGCACTCTCTCCGCGGTACCAGTCAGCCTTTTCACTGCCACTTTATGCCATGCATGTGGCTCGTATGTGCCGCATAACAGATATTAATCGTGCTCGTATACACTTATTGGTTGTGAATGAGGTAATGCTTGGTACAAGCCACGTTCTAACGACGCGTGATTTGGAAACGTGGATGACATTACCAGAAGGTCGTGCCTTACGGAAAGCAGCACACGGCTTTGCTCGGCATATTGTGCAAGAGTTACAGCACGCATGGCATGCAGAAGTGGAAGAAAAAGAAGAACCTGAAATGCAGGAAGTGGTCGAGTCTATCCCTACAAGCGACACAACGATGGTCCGTGGTCTTCCAGCATTTACCGACAGCATTGGACATTTAAATGCAGGTCCAGCACTAGATGTTTCGTTCGTCGACAGTGCCCGTATCGACGTCTCAAATTTAAAATTTAAGGGACCTGAAATGGCCAAAAAGGAACGTGCGCTTGAACGGCGCAATGCTATGCGCGATCACTGTGATGCATTGTCTCTTTGTATCTTGGCTTCGGTCGCTTCTCTTTTGGGTGTTTCTTGTCGGCCACTATTGTTACAAATCTTATACCCTGTTCTTGGAGCATTTGGCAGACGAGATGAAGTGGTGCGAAATGCGGCTCAGTATGCATTAGAACGCATGTCCGACGCATGTGCATACCCCAGCATCCAGAGCTGTATCTTGCATCACACAGACTATGTGCTTGGCGCAGCAAGTCACAGACTTATATCTGGTTTACGTTCGGAACTCTATGCTGGCCTAAGTATTGCACCGATCCAACCGACGCAACAGACAGTTTTGATGAGTGCACGCGCTGCACCGTGGGTACTGGTGCAAGTAATTCAAATGCTGGGTACTGAGGCTGTACCATGGGTAGAAGATGCCGTGGACGAAGTGCTTGCGGCACTCGATCAATTTCATGGGCACGAAGATGTTTGTGATGGATTGCTGGCTGTGCTTGCTCGACTCGTGGCGGTACTTGCACCTATGCAGCCGCCTAAAGAGCGTATTCAACCTAAAATGAAGTCGCCTATCGAGGATTTTAAGCAATGGCTTGAAATGTACATGACGGGTACATCTCTAGATGAATCTTTAGCTGATATATCCGTCCCTGATGAAGATGCGAATCAAGATGCGAATCCCGCGCCAAACCGCTTGCAATCAGTATTAAATGAAATTCTTATACGATGCATTCCATTCCTCAGTCATGGGAGTGCATATCTTCGCATGCGTGCCTTGGATATGCTTCGCGATGGTGTAGCTATTCTCGCTCCTCAAGAACGCACCGCCGAATTGTATCCTGTGCTGGACCGTGCGTGGCCATTGATCCTTGCACGATTTGGTACCAGTGCTACTTCTGTAAGTCTGAATGGGGAATGTGATGTCAATGTATGGATCCATGCGACAGGACTAGTCTCGACCATCGCACAGCATGTATCAGAGGGTTTCGGACGACGCATTCTCAAGGATATATGGCCTCGATGGCGTCAAATGCTCTATACCCTATGCACAGACCGCTCGGCACAGCCGCGTGTAATGCCCCGGCCTGAAAGAGGGGCTATTGCGAAACGTGCCCATGTGCATTTGTACAATCAGCATGCGACAGAGGGTCAAGTTCTATTCGCGATACTGGAAGCACTCAAAAGTATAGCATCGAGTATTGGACAGAAGATGGAGAATGCTGTGTTGTGGGACATGGCGACTCATCCTCGATTGCTAGATACCTTGGATGTTCGGCAATCGGGAAAAATTCGAAACGCTGGTGTAACCATGTACCAAAGCTTTATTCAGGCAGATGACATGACGTTATGGACTATATTACGTGCTGTGGCTGGACAAGGGGCTCCTTGGTATCTACATCGATCGATACAGTGGGCTCCAGAATTTACATGGTGAAAAGGAAGCGTAAATCATCTACACTGAGACGCCCCATGGCAGTATCATCTTGACCAATGGCTGCGTCGACCATAGCGCCTGTACAGTAAGTCAAATTTTACTTACTCTTTTTGTTTTGCAATTCAATAATGCGGCTTTCAATGCTGTTTTCAATAATCATACGCTTGACAACGATAGGGCGATGCTGTCCCAAGCGGTGAATGCGGTCCATAGCCTGCACCTCGACAGCCGGATTCCACCAAGGATCCATCAGGTATACCCTCGATGCCTCGGTCAAATTGAGCGCCACACCACCTGCTTTCAGCGAGACAAGAAACACAGTCACACCTGGATTCTCCATGAAGTGTTGAATGGTTCGGTCGCGAGCTTCAGGCGTCATGTTACCCTCCAACCGACATATACGAAATCCAGCACGCTGGAGTCGGAAGGCAATCAAGTCTAAAAAGTTGACAAACTGACTGAATACCAAACTCTTAATAGTACGATCTGGTAATTCTCGTAGTTTTGTGAGCTCTTCCACGAGCGCCTCGATTTTGGTGCTCGAGTGCCAGTTCGACAAGTCGATACGAGTCAAAATACCCTGTCGTTTAGGGTCACTGGGAGTAGCAACGGGTTGTGGCGGCTCTAATGCAGGCGCGTCAAGATCCACGGATAGCACAGCGTGGCAATATGGGCAATCTGGTTCATCATGTGTGCGACGCAGCGAGGGGTCTTGATCGCCTTCAAAACTGTTAAGATACTGCTGCATGCATGCGCGGCAAAACACATGCCGACACTGAGACATGATACCATCCTCAGCTTCTTCTAAGCATAGTTTGCATACATTGATTTCATCAATTTTGCCAAGCAAATCGGCGTTCGAGCGCGTGGTTGAACGAAGCACGAGATCGGGATGGTTCGACATTTGCCGCATACGCGTGAGAAGCGTAAAAATGTTGCTGTAGTTGTTTAATACGGTACCCTGATCCAGATAAGTGCTGAAACTGCGTGTTGTAGATGAATACAGACTTTTATACAAGTCCTCTTCCTCAGGACTGAAGAAATCTCGTCGTACTTCTATCGTACGTGGCGGTAATCCCATATCGTCGGCGCGTTCGAGTTTCGTCCGCCTAAGCATGATACAGTCAAGGAGAAGACGTAGACGAGCGAATGCTTCTTCTCCGTCGCCCTCGTCAGTGCCATCACGTTGAATCGGGCGCAATATCATAAAATTCCAAAAACTCAAATGAACCATGGGTTTATGACCACATTGGACACAATAACTGTTATTGTGAAATTGCCAGTTCGCAGACTTGCACGGACATTGTCGACAATAATAGTACGCAAACGGGTCTCCGCCCAAGAATCGGACCATGGCATACAATTCACCAACTCGGTTTTGGAGCGGAGTTCCACTGAGACACCATTTGAAGTCACTCTGAAGGGCAAATGCACTGCGCGATGTGTTCGATGTTCTTTCTTTAATATGATGGGCCTCGTCCAGAATTATTCGGCGCCATAACATTGTATGCAACAAGCTTCGGTCGTGTACGCGACGGCCGTTTCGCAAAACACCGTATCGATCACGGCGGAATGTGCTTTCTAATACAGCATATGATGTAAGAACAACATCGGAAGCATGCAAAGCCTCTGCATCCTTGGCACGCTGGGCACCATGCCATACTAATACTTGGAGACTCGGTGCATACTTTCGCATTTCATTACGCCATTGCAATAGTGCCACCGTGGGAGCCACGACGAGACTCGGTCGCTTCGGGTCCGCCACAAGCAAGCTCACCATTTGAATTGTTTTGCCCATACCCATTTCGTCTGCCAAAAGTCCACCTCGCCATTCACTTTGCTCCTGTTGTTGCATCCAATACAGGCCCTCTAGTTGAAATGGCAGAAGCGAAATGCAAATATTACTGGGCTGCTCAGCTCGAGGTGCGGACTTTGACTTATCGCGCCGCATGGCACGTAGTTTATCCCATACAGGAACCAGTTCCGGATGTACATAATTTAACTGCGCAAGGGAGCGTTGGAATCGCGTGAGCTTTGGTTTAGTGGGCTTTTTGTGCCGTACACGTTGGGCCAATGGTGTGTCGCTATCGGTCTCTGAAGGTGTGGGCTCCTTCTTGATGGGAGGAATATGCCGCGGTGTATTCTCTGTTGTGATTTCTGCATAGAATTCATCATCACTCGACTCCTGCTCCCGCGCCAATGAGTTGTCTTCTTTTTTCAACGTAGGGAGGTCCTCTTCAGAATATATGCTGCCCTGAAAGTCCGAGTCTTGCTGGTCGTCAGACTCGTCGGACTCAACCTCGTAGACGATGCGCGCCTTCCTGTCCCGAAGGCGCCGCATTGCCATGCTAGCGAGTACTGGAGAGCGGAACACGTGATTGCATACGGCGGGTGTCTACTGGAGAGCGGAAAGGGGATCATTGTGGAGAAGTGCAGCCCAACCAGTGCGGTGACTGCTACCACCGCGGCGCTTGCTCTTCTTCGTATCGTATTTCTGAGTTGGAGTGGATGAGAGTGTGGGCGTGAATCCGTTTGCATTCATAGACTGGTAAGCTGATGATTGCCAGCCTGGTGAAATCGAGGCTGCATTGGCATCCGTATTCGTCATACCCGACGCGAGGTGAGGATCGCGCAATGCGATTGGAGATGATGGCGCCGACACCGATACCACACCGTCGTCCCACGTGTTAAGGGGTGGCTGTTGCTGAGCGTAGTCAAGTTGCGGCTGATGGCTTTCGTGCGCCTGTTCCTCGTGAGGGAAACCGAACCTATGCGGCTCGTGTTGATAAAATTCTGGGCGTGGTTGTTGATCTGAGACCTGCTGCCGCAGCCAAGCTTGTTGTGAGTCCATATAATTCTCGTCATAGACGGTGCCCTGGTTCCCATCGTAAGGTTGCGGCTCATGTTGCGGAACCGATGGCGAAGAGAGTTGCTGGTAGGGCGTAATATGGGCTTGGGGCAACAGCGCTTGTTGCACGAAAGGCTGCGTGTGTAAATCAGGTCGTGGCTGCATAGACATCTGGTACACCTGAGAATCTGGACCTGGATATGACTGAGCAAAGCCGGGTTGCAAGCCATGCATAGCGGGGTCATGGTATTGTACAAGCTGGCCGGGATAAGGACCGAAAGTCTCGCCTGCGTACGTTCCGAAAGCAGGATTACCGTAATGAACTTGAGGTTCCGCAGCTTGATGGTGAGGATGTGCACCAAGTTCGAATTCTTCAGCCCTAGGGAAGCCAACATTGTGATAATGATGCGGTTGAGTTGGTTCAGGGTATGATACATGACCATACTCCTGGCCTGGCAGGTCCTGTCCGTTCTGCGGCTCATCAGGGTGATAACGAGGTTCATGAGCGTACTCAGTGGGTCCGTGTAGACCGCCATCGTATACAGGTACCTGATCAGGAAGGGGGACGAATTGCTGTTGATAGACATCATTTGGGGGCATTTCGGCGTGTGGTGCGGGCGGCATGAACTGAGGTTGCGTGAATGGCGCTTGGCCATAATGCTCATTCCATGGTCGACCATCCGCAGAAGGGCGAACGGGCGTATGCTCGTATGGGGATGGTATCTTTGGCGGCAAAGATGGTGGCGCATCTACGACCACGGCCTGGTCGTGCGTCAATAATTCAGAGTTGTACGGGTACTTGGTGTACCCTTTGTCGGACTCAACAGGCTTTGGCGGATGCATCTTGCTCTGGTACGAGCGCTCGAGCTCATCCAAGTTGAGTAAACTCGTTTCGATGGGGTCTGAGTCGGACAGCAAATAAGAATCAGGCAGCAACAAAGGTAACGTCGGCACAATGTCAGCCGCATCCTGAAGACCGCTAGTCGTGTCCTCGGCATGTAGAGGCTCGTTTTCTGTTTTTGAAGTGGTCTCCGATGGTTGCGGTCCTTGATGACGCTCACTTGTCGACAATTGCTCCGATTCTGGTTCGTTCTTAGGCACTGTGGATGGTGCCGCCAAGTCAACATACTCTTCTCCGTGTAAGGCCGGGTTGGACGCGGCATCATGCCATACAAAAGCAGGGATAACTTGTCGACGAGACTTCAGAAAAGCATGGAATTTAGCCTGAGATGGTGCTTCGACATTCTTGCGCAGCTGCGAACGAAGCCAGTCAGGTGAATCCCAACGCACACCCTTTCCAGCAAATAATTCACTGGGACGTGGCAGGTTCTCCGGTGGGTCAGGATAAGGCACTGGGCTGTTCGAGGGGATTACGTCCAAGGGGACACCCATCCTCGACGCGCGTCGCATGGCGTGTTCATAGTTGTCAGTGTCCATGGCCCGTATAAAGCCACGAACTTGGTGAGGGTCGTATTGGCCTGTACCCTGCAGCGGAGCGTTAGGATCAACCGAGAATGTGTTGGGCGCTTGCATAGGAAGAGCCGGAGCAGCCACCGGTTCATCAGTACCCTTTACTTCAGCCAAGTCATTGATTTGAGTCGCGTCGGTCGCCGAAGTATCAGCTTGTTCTTCCGGTACGGTGTGGAGGAAACGCGGTTCAAAAGAAGGGCCATAATTCTCAATCTCCGGTTGCTTCTCGAGCGTGTAACGTCGAGAAAGCTGCTCCTCCGCCAAATCATGTTCATCTTCATTAGGTTGCCACAGCATAGGCTGCGGGACAGGAGGCCCCAAAACGGGCCACGAAGGTGTTGGCTCGTTCTGACCATTCGCCTCCTCTTTCTTCATAGGCAGTGGCGGTCCTGACGCGAATGATTGTGTTGGCTCCGTAGGCACGCTCAGGCCTGATTTAGCTTCCGTTTGTTCTTGCCTTGGCCATGGCTGTTGCACGAACGAAGAAGCGAAATGATTCGGAACAAGCTCGCCGGGCACAGCATGTAAGGACGCGGCAGGCTGTAACGCTTCTTGCGGTGGTTGTACAAGTTGCGTGGGATCTGGCTGTTCGTGATGCGTCAGAATCTCCGGCGGATGAAACGGCTCCGGTGGTGTAGGCAGCTCATCGTCTACACCTGTTAAGGACGCTGACGGCACAGCTGGCGATGTACCTTGCATCTTACCTTGTGTCCTCTGGGGCAAAGGCATTGTTCCCATAGCCCATGGCAACGTTGTGCCGGGCGCAAGAGGCGCAAACATGGGTCTGTGAGGGAGCTCAGGTGAAGCGGCTGATTGTGGCATGATTGGCTCATGGTGCGCCTCTGGTGCAACTGAAGCCAGTTCAGCTTGAGTTTCCAGTTTGACTTCACCCTTCTCTGCTGGAACCGCTTTTTCCAAGGGCTCGGCCACTGATATAGACTCTTGTGGTTCCGGATTAGCGGGTAGTGCTTGTTTTGCGTGGTCTGAATGCTGGAAATTAGGTTGACAAACAAGCATTTGGTTTTCGCGATCCATGGCAGAGACATCTCCAGGTTGAGATGGAGGCTCTTGCATGTTCTGAAGCTCGGGCGTAGACTTCAACCCTGACTCGGAGTCCGGCTTAGGTTCGGGCTCCGACTGGGGCTCAAGCTTAGGTTCGGGCTTAAGCTCCAATTCCGGCTCTGATTTGATCTCTGGCCCCAACACAGATTCCACCTCGGGCTTCGACTTGGGCTCTGGCTCTAGTTTAGACTCTGGTGTAGACTCTTTCGTGGATTCCTTGGATGAATTCTTCGAGACATCGCCGAAGCGCGATGAGAGAGAGAATGGAAGGTTGCTTCCCAAGAACTCGCCCGCCGCTTTGAATAGAGAGCTCCTGCGCTTGGGTGCTTCTGATTCGTCCAAAGACGTCGGGATTAATCTCTGCGAATCGTCAGACGCCTTGGGAAGTTTGTCGGAATCGGTAGTCTGCTGCGTGGTCATAGCAACAGAGTGCCTCTTTGATGATTGTTCGTCGGTCGGCACCGGAGTCTCATTACTTTCCATTCTTAAAGGCTGAGGAGTTTCGTTCGTATCAGAGGAGAGTTGCGCTGGCGGCATGGGCTCTTGCGACGGAGAAGCAACAGGCAGCATCGTATCAACGTTGCTTCGCTTTGGTATACGCAAAGGCTCTACAGGCACGGGTTCAGTGTTGATTTCATCATTAATCGACTCTTGCACTGTAGGCGAAGGCCTGTCTTCCACGGTTGATATGCTGGGTAAGTCGTTACCGGAAATGGAAGCCACAATGGGAGCAGCAGCGATAGCAGTGTTGGCGGGCCTCGAGTCTTTTTCCACCGATGGCTCCAAGACTGATGCTTTTTTGGCGACGAGCTCTTGGTCCTTTGGCTTGTTTCCCATATGCACAGATGTATCGGCCTCATCCTTAGTCGTATACTCCGAAGCTGCCTCATCTTCCAATACTGCTGCATCTTTCTCTGGGATACCAGGAAGGTCAGCTGTCTTGGGAACCTCGACAAAAGAAGAGTCCTTAGATCGCTCTGCAGAGAGCAACGTTTCACTCTTGACATCGACATTGCCCGAATGCACTATAGCAGAATTGGTTTCCGTGGGCGCTTCAAGCTCAGAGTTGCTTGATGGATTCAGTGCCGCATCCTCAAGTTTTTCCGGCTTGACATGTTGATCTTGAGAGGTTTCATCGGCGGTGGTAGAAACACCCGACAAAGCAGGGCCAGCGGCAGCACCAGCGATGGCCGAAGCAGCAGTGACAGATGACTCGGACGTGTTAGGACCCTTACCTTGGGTCGTTTCTTCGTCAATCTCGTTGGATTGAGCCTCTAGTTTGCCAAATGGCAGCAGATTAGACCATACACTTGAAATGGCTGCAGACGCTGACTGCCTGGTCGATGATTCATTAATTTCAGGATTTACGTGCACAGGATGAGCCAGAATGCTCTTGGTTGCTTCAGGTTCGGAGACATTTGTTGACGGTTCCAGCTGAGGGTCTGGCGCCGAGTCGATAGAGGCAACTTCAGGCTTTGTCGGCACCTTTGAAGGTTGTGTTTCAACCAAATTCGACTCAGGTGGCGCGACTTGATCCATTGGTGAAATATCTTGCTTGGTGGGTGCAGCGACAGATTCCGCACGCTCAGTCGATTTTTGCCCGACAGACATTATATCGATGGGATTCGCGAGTAGATTTGTATGCTTAGATATTGGATTTGTTGGTTTCGTTCGGCTACTAGCCACAGGTGCCAATGAGATTGAATTGATCGGTGGAACGGAGGCTGCTCCGGAAACATCCTTTTCGTACACATTTGGCTCCCTTGCCTCCAAAATCAAAGGATTCGAGGACGTTGATGAAGAGTGCGCCGCGTGTTCAGAATCCTCAGTGCCCTGGAGCTTGAAAGCTTCAGTCGAAGTGGTGTCGAAAGCCTTAGATGGTTTATCTGAGGCAGCCACAGGCTCCAAGACATCAATATGGTTCTTTGCAAGATTCTCTTTTACTTGTTCAACAACATGACCCTGCTCGTATGGCTCTTTCATCGATTCAACAGGGGCGGGTGGTGAAGTCCCTGCAAGCGACGAAACGCTCGAAACTTCTTTATCCCTAGGCGATAGAGCTGAAGTGCCAGATGGCTGAGGATCAGGCAGATCAGGCTTGGTGTCTAATGGCGGCAGGAATGTATTCGTACCCGGAGATATTTCATCTGCTTCGATAGGACTCTCGACCGATTTGCCCTTGTTGATTCCAGGCGCAGCCTTCGATATTTGGAGAGCCTCAAGAGAATCATCGTGGTTTTTTGCATTTGAGATGGCAAGTTTCTTCATTTTAAATGAGGTGTCATCAGACGGCTGGAAGGGGTCCTTGGAGCCCTTCAGGATATCGGCAATTGAAGCAGAGTTCAAAGCATTCTTTTCACTGGGCTGGCTCGCAAGCTCAGGGTTATTATCGTCAGGATGACCGCCATGTGCACCGGAGCCAGTATCAATCGAATCCAACGCATCATACATAATGGTCTCATTATGAGATGTATAGGTGCCGTCGATACTGTCTTCATCGCTATCATATAAAGAAGCCACATCGTCTCTGTTTGCACCTGATGGCTGAGGGAACTGCGAAGATGGGGGTTCCTTCAGTGCATGTTGAACGACGGTGGACGTTGTCGAGTCAGCGGGGTCTGTGGTTGGTATCACGGAAGCAGTTGTGAGATAGGAGAGAGCATTAGATGTTTTTTGAATGCTGTTAGTAGTGTTCGGTTCCTGTGCTTTAGAAACGACTTCGTTCGGCGACTGATACGAAGTCAGCGGTAGGTTTAAACCAGCGCCACTGATAGAAGGGGCAAGACCATTTCTAGTGCCTGTCGAATATGAGGATGTAGCTGGTGCATACACTGGTGAAGCTGGAAAAGAGGTCGAGCGCAAAGGACTGCTGAGTGTAATGATATCTCCAGGTTTCTCGAATGCAACTTCTGAACGCAGTGAAGCAGCTGACTTTTTCCTCATTAACGGTCCTGGGGCGAAGATCTTACTTTTGTCTGTTAGTAAAGAAGCAGGTATTCCCTTGGTATCCTTGTCTTTGTCATTTGGATAGGATGAAGAGATGACAGTCCCAGAGGCCGGTGTTCGCGGGAGGTCACGAGTCTGTTCTACTGGGAGTCCCTGTCCATATGCTGATACACTTCTGGGAGTGCCAGGTACCAATTCCTTAGAGCCCTGAGGGTTCTGTGTAGACGGACGATCACCAACCGTCACAGAACGGTTGAAGCTCCGCTTGTTCTTGAGTAACATGCCACTGGGCATGCGGAGACGCCTTCGAGAGTCAGGCGCGCTGGAGGAGGCCCGCGAGGATTTCACCTCATTAGTGGCGTCGCCCGCAATGGTAGGAAGGAGCGTAGATGAAACGGATGCTTTATCACTAGAAGTCGTGGCAACGTCAGATCGATTTTTGCCAAACCCGGAAATAAACTTCGTGTTTTTTCGCGTAGGAAGATCGATGGACGAAGCAGGCGTGGCGGAAGCGGGAGGGGCCGCCTCCCCCCCGACCTGGTTATCCTTCTTTTTCTCGGACTTCTTTTTCACTTTCAAGCCTCCAAAAGCCATGGTAAAGAGCTAGCAACGCTGAAAGAGCTTAGTGTCAAGTCGCGAACGGTGGCACACCACCTTAGCAATGACGCGCTTCACGAGTCGCCCGGACTCAGGAATGCGAGAGAGTGCGTTCAACCAACCAGACGCAACTTGGGCAGAGAGAAGGGCAAAGCCAACCACATGATGTCCAACTTCGTCACGTGAATATACCACGTGGGTATAGGAATAAGGCAGACAGCCGCGTCACCACATCAATCGCCGCCGCATAGACAACAGCGTTGGAAGAACATGTCTGGACAGCAGCCAGTGTTTGTAGTTAATACTGGTCCTGAGCGTCATTCTGGTCGCAAGGCTCAGATCTCTAACATTACAGCTGCCAAGACCGTCGCTGATGTTATCCGTACTTGTCTTGGGCCCAAAGCTATGCTGAAAATGATCCTGGATCCGATGGGAGGCATTCTCCTGACAAATGATGGGCATGCTATCTTGCGTGAAATTGAAGTGGCACATCCAGCTGCAAAAAGCATGATTGAACTGAGTCGTGCGCAGGATGAAGAAGTGGGAGACGGCACAACGAGCGTAATCATCCTTGCAGGCGAAGTGCTGGCACATTCCTTGCCCTTGCTGGAACGCAACCTTCATCCAGTGGTGATTATTTCTGCATTTAAAAAGGCTCTGGCACGCTCACTTCAGATTATTGACTCAATCTCGATTCCAGTGAACGTGGACAAAGATGAAGAAATGCTAGCCCTCATCAAAACATCGATTGGCACCAAGTTTGTATCTCGCTGGTCTGAGCTCATGTGTCGCCTTGCCTTGAAGGCCGTTCGCACGGTTGCCAGTATTGATACGAATGTGCAACGTTCAAATGACCCCCTTTCAAACGGTGTGACTATCGATCTGAAGCGATACGCACGTGTTGAGAAGGTACCTGGCGGTGAAATTGAAGACAGTTGCGTCCTGGATGGTGTTATGTTAAACAAAGATGTCACGCATCCCAAGATGCGTCGGAGAATTGAAAACCCACGTATCATCTTGCTTGATTGCTCGTTAGAGTACAAAAAGGGTGAGTCTCAAACTAACATTGAAATTACGCGCGAAGAAGACTGGAGTAAGATCTTGGAGATCGAGGAACAGCAAGTGAAGCAAATGTGCGATAAAATTCTTGAATTCAAGCCGGATCTCGTCTTTACCGAAAAGGGTGTATCAGATTTGGCGCAGCACTTTTTAATGAAAGCCAATGTGACGTGTATTCGTCGCGTGCGCAAGTCTGATAACAACCGTATTGCTCGTGCGACTGGTGCGCAGATTATCAACCGTGTCGAGGACTTGCGCGATGCAGACATTGGAACGCGTTGCGGCCTTTTCCATATCGAGAAAATGGGCGATGAATACTTCACATTTCTGGAGAAATGCACGGATCCTAAGGCGTGCACTATCTTGCTTCGTGGTCCATCTAAAGATATTCTACACGAAGTTGATCGAAACCTAGCAGATGCCATGTCAGTTGCTCGAAACATCGTGTTTCATCCTATGCTCGCGCCTGGCGGTGGTGCTACAGAGATGGCTATTTCTGTGGGACTTGCTCAATATGCAGGACAAGCCATGGAAGGTGTCGAGGTGGCTGCTGTCCATGCAGTAGCGGATGCCATGGAAGTGATTCCTCGTACTCTTATCCAAAATTGCGGTGGAAACACCATCAAAACTCTAACGCAGCTTCGCGCTCGACATGCAAACGCTGAACATTCATATGGTGTGGATGGTAATACGGGTCGTGTTGTGGAAATGAAACAGTACGGTCTTTATGAGAGCGCTTCGATTAAAATCCAAATATTAAAGACAGCCATTGAGGTACGTGTCTATTGACAAAACGGGTTTCCTAACGACTAGTCTGCATCTTTATTGCTTCGCGTGGATGACGTGGTCTCCGCAAAGCGCAATGGACAACCAGGTTTGGGTGCTGCCCCTCAGGCCCAAAATATGGCCATGGCAGGTGGTGAAGAGGGCATGAATGTAGCTTAAAGCACAACAACGCTAAGTAAAACTCTTGCTATACCCTGAAACATTCAAATGGTTGCATAAGAGGCTGTTATGTGAAATCCATTCACGAAACACAGCGATTGGTGCCCACGAGTAATGTTAAAAGCAAGCACTATGCGCAAGCTTCAATGTACTTTCGCCTAAGTAATGATGGTTACAAATAATACTGCGACAGAATGCACACATTCCAATGTTCGCTAAAGCTTAAATAGGCCTAAGGCCACTTTCTCGCTGTTCGGTTGTACATACGATTCGGACGTAGGGCACACATCTCCACACAGGCGACAAGCTCCCTGCAGGCTCTGCGCAACGGCGAAAATTCGCAACATGGGGCGCTTTCAATTGCCAGCAAACTGCGACTATTCCTTCTTAGAAGAACGTTATGTAATCAGATCTACGATGCCGATACAGGCCGTTCCATCCAGCCCAACTAAGACGCGAATGAGGATCATGACGAGAAACAACACGGAATACACTCGAGAAATACAGTCAGCACATTGGTCAGCTGTGCCCACACCGACTACATACGATGACCCGAAAACGCCACCAGGCATTTATGCATCTGCGGACGCATCTCATACGCAGCCAGAAATGCACAAAAAAGCAAGCCAATAGCCAATCGACCAATCATGGAAAGAAGTAATTCACATAAACACACCACTAGAATCAGAGGCCATTACGTGAGGTAAGTTTCCACATGCGTCGATCCCGATATACATGGTGACTAACCACTTATATTGCTTAAAAATGAAATGATAGCCTGAAAGGAAGTGAAATATCACAATAACAATAACTTAGGGGAATAGACAGAAAAACTAGCCAATGTGGGACGCGTTCTTGCCACAACAGCTCGGACGAGGCCTGCACGCGTAGGTCCTGCCTCAGCCGAAAGCGGCTGGCAGCTAGGCCCGAATTGATCCGCCCGCTAGAACGGTACGTCATTCGCGTGCCCGTGACAAACTCGAATAAGCAAGCGGGAAGTACTATATAACAGAAACAGCTTTGTAAATCGTAAACACTTCCTTTACCTTAACCCATTTGGCGTTCGTTGGTCCCCGGTGTCCTCGGACAGTAACACAAGCAATTACTAGCTTGGTGTTGGATATCTGGATCTATTTGAGCGTCTGGTCACTTCAAGGTAGAACTTCAAGAGATGTCCCAGTACGGGCAAAGTGAACTTCCCCCTCCTATCGTGGCGGCTGACAACGCCTACACCCAGGATCACCCTATGACGCAACCTGGGCAGTTCCAGTCGTCTGAGTATCAGACTCAACCTGGTGAGAACGTGATCAACTACGAGCCTAATGGATACGCTCAGCAGTACAGTCAGACCTACTACCAGCCCCAGGGTGATGACGAGGCGCGCTACGCCGCTGAGCAAGAGGCCCAGCAGCAAAACTACCAGCAGCCCCAGCAGGAGTCTCAAAAGAGTGAGAAGCCCCAGGAAGATGGCGAAAAGAAGGGTGGACTTAACTTTGACGACCTCCCAGATGATGAGTACGGTGCTCTTGTCACTTTCATCCGTGCCCAGAAGCGTTCGGGTGGCGGTGATGACGAAGAGGAATCCGATTTCCGTATCGTTAAGAAGCGTAGCCTCTGGGCTCCTTGGAAGGTCCGCGAGGTTCGTGTCAACAAGAACGGTGAAGAGGAAGCAGTTGCCCAGAAGGTGCCTCAGGCCTGGCTCGAGACTGATGTTTTCCAGGGTGTGAGCGAGTCGGAGGTCCCTAACCGCCGTGCAATGTTTGGTTACAATGAGCTCGAAAGTCCTACTGAGAACCTTGTGCTTAAGTTTATTGGCTTTTTCCGTGGTCCTATTTTGTATGTCATGGAGCTTGCTGTTGGTCTTGCCGGTGGTCTTCGTGACTGGATCGATCTTGGTGTCATCTGTGGTATCCTTATGCTTAACGCCTTCGTCGGTTGGTACCAGGAGAAGCAGGCTGGTGACATTGTCGCTCAGCTTAAGAAGGGTATCGCTCTTAAGTCCAAGGTTATCCGTGATGGTCAAGAACGTGAGATCGAAGCTCGTGAAATCGTGCCCGGTGACATTGTTGTGGTTGAAGACGGTATGACTGTTCCCTGCGATGGTCGTCTGCTTGCTGATTACGACGACAAAGACCTCTCTCAAGCTACTGCTATCCGTCAGCGCATGGAGGAAACCAAGCACCAAGGTGATGGTGGCGATGATGATGAGACTGGCGTTGACAAGGGTCCTGCTATTATTGCCTGTGACCAGTCGGCCATCACTGGTGAATCGCTCGCTGTTGATAAGCACATTGGTGACACTGTCTTCTACACCACTGGTTGCAAGCGCGGAAAGGCTTACGTCCTCGCGACGGACATTGCTAAGCAGTCGTTCGTTGGTCGCACTGCTGCCCTTGTGACTCAGGGCGGTGGCGGTGGTCACTTCCAGAAGGTCATGACTCTTATCGGTACAACGCTGCTTGTTCTTGTGATTGTGTTTGTTTTGGTCGTTTGGTTCGCTGGCTTCTTCCGTAACGTTGGAATTGCTCGCCCTAGCGAAAACAACTTGCTCATCTACACTCTGATCTTCCTTATTATTGGTGTCCCTGTCGGTCTTCCTTGTGTTACCACCACTACCATGGCTGTCGGTGCTGCATACCTCGCTAAGCGTGAGGCCATTGTGCAGAAGCTCACTGCCATTGAGTCGCTCGCTGGTGTGGATGTGCTCTGCTCGGACAAGACTGGTACTCTCACGGCTAACAAGCTTTCTATTCACGAACCTTTCACTTCGGAGGGTGTTGACGTGAACTTCATGATGGCTGTTGCCGCACTTGCTTCGTCTCACAACGTCCGCTCGCTTGACCCAATTGACAAGGTTACGCTGACCACGCTGAAGGACTACCCTGCTGCTATTGAGGAGCTCGAATCTGGTTGGAGCACTAAGCGCTTCACGCCCTTCGATCCTGTCTCGAAGCGTATCACCGCTGAAGTTGCTAAGAACGGTAAGGACTATGTTGCTGCTAAGGGTGCGCCTAATGCTATCCTGAAGCTCTGCAACCCACCTCAAGAGCAGGCTTCTCAGTACCGCCAGGTTGCTGGTGAATTTGCCTCGCGTGGTTTCCGTTCGCTTGGTGTTGCTATCCAGGAAGACAACAAGTGGCGCCTGCTTGGTCTTCTTCCGATGTTCGACCCGCCTCGTGCCGACACTGCTGCAACGATTGCTGAGGCTCAGAGCCTTGGTGTCTCGGTTAAGATGCTTACTGGTGACGCTGTGGCTATCGCCAAGGAGACATGCCGTATGCTCGCTCTTGGCACGAAGGTGTATGATTCGCAGCGCCTTATTGGTTCGGGTGGTATGGCTGGCTCAGCCATCCACGACTTTGTTGAGGCTGCTGATGGTTTCGCTGAAGTGTTCCCTGAGCACAAGTACCAGGTCGTTGAGATGCTCCAGCACCGTGGCCACCTTACGGCCATGACTGGTGATGGTGTAAACGATGCCCCTTCGCTGAAGAAGGCTGACTGTGGTATTGCTGTCGAAGGTGCTTCGGACGCTGCTCGCTCAGCTGCCGATGTCGTGTTCCTTGACGAGGGTCTCTCGACTATTATTACATCGATCAAGGTTGCTCGTCAGATCTTCCATCGTATGAAGGCCTACATCCAGTACCGTATCTCGCTCTGTATTCATCTTGAGGTTTACCTGCTTCTTTCGATGATTATTTTGAACGAGTCGATCCGGGCCAACTTGATTGTGTTCATTGCTCTCTTCGCTGATGTTGCAACTATTGCTATTGCTTATGACAATGCCCCTGCGGCTCGTGAGCCCGTTGAGTGGCAACTGCCTAAGATCTGGATTATCTCGATTGTTCTTGGTTTGCTGCTGGCCGCTGGTACCTGGATTTGCCGAGCTACTATGTTCCTTCGTGGTGGCGGTATCATCGAGAACTTTGGTAGCATCCAGGAAATTCTCTACCTTGAGGTCGCTCTTACCGAGAACTGGCTTATCTTTGTCACCCGTCTTGGCGGTGGTGAGTCAGAGATTACTCTCCCCTCGTGGCAGCTTGTTGGTGCCGTGGGTGTCGTTGATATCCTCGCCACGATTTTCTGTCTGTTCGGCTGGCTCAGCGGTGCGGAGCACCGCAACCCTCTGACTGCACTCCACGGTGGTTGGACTGATATGGTTACGGTGGTTCGTGTCTGGGCTTATTCATTCGGTGTCATTGTGGTGTGCGCTATTGTGTACTGGGTCATGTGCCGCATTCCGGCCCTTGACAACCTTGGCCGTCGCAACCGCTCGGTCAAGAACGAGGTTCTTGAGGACTTCTTTGCCAACGTGCAGCGCCTTACGCTTGTGCACGAGAAGGGCAATGAAGAGGGTCACGATGTCTACTCGTTCCAGACCCGCCTTGACGTTGGCGACGATGAGTAATTTAATGCATGCGCTAATGCGAGGCTCAAGAAGAAGGACGAGCTGTTCCTTCATCGTTGCGATGACGATTAGCCCGAACAAGGATGAAAAGTGCATCTTTTAAATTGAAAGATGACCTGTTTATCCATATCAACCTACACCGTCAACCCCCTTTTGTTGTGTATTTGGTTGCGCACCACATGGCTTACGCCTATCTCGATGAAGTGACCACGTAATGGGTTACATGATCACCTTATTGTTGACCGTATCCATAGATGCGGCTCCTATATATCTGTAGGTTGTGAATGATCCAAACACTGAATCCATACTTGGGAATGATGCCGTGTCGACTGAAAAGAGGCACGCAACGGCGTAGGAGATCGACTTGGAATGGAGCGTGAACTGGCGATGTTGCGTCACGTGGACTGTTCTCTGTGTTGCAACAAATTGGCCTAATTTAATGGCAGACGCGAAACGTCGCACACGAAATACGGCTACCATGGCGAGTAAGATGCCCCTTGTAGCACCCGTGTATCTGCCGGGGCAAGAGCCCCTACCACCTGGTATATCGGAAGAAGACCGCATGCAAATCATGCAATCGCTGAAGTACCAAGGATACATCGTCAAGACTATGGAGTCCTGTGTCGGTAAGGCCGCCATTTCTGGCGTTCTCGGGTTTGGCCTAGGAGCTTTTTTCAGTCTAATGAGCGCATCATTATCTATTGATGATCCACTTCGGCAGACTATGATTGACAAAGCTGCGGCAGAGAAAGCACGGAAACTCGAAGAAGAACGAGAAGCCGCGAAGAAGAAAAGCAGCGCCCCAAATGCTAGGAGCTCGACAACAAGATCGCACACGAATACCACACAGGCAACACCACGCCTTACTACAGAGCAGCTGAATGGAATTTCTAACACAAAAATCGGTTCGACTACGCCTGCCACTAAAACTCAGGCATTCTTGACCAAATTGCCTGGTGGGAACTACTTCAAGAACCTGCCTGCTCCACCACCGCAGCTTCCGGCTGCCACGATGCAGAGCACGAAGGAGTTTTTTATTCAAACGGGCCGCAGCATGTATAGCAGTGGACGGGGGTTCGGAAAAGTTGGCGCGTTATATTCGGGCATTGAATGCTGCATTGAAAGCTACCGCGCGAAGAACGATATCGTGAACCCCGTGCTAGGAGGATTTTTGGCTGGCGGTATCCTCGCAAGAAATACCGGTCCAGCCACTGCTTTCAGCAGCGCCATGGCCTTTGCCGCATTCAGTGGTGCCATCGACTTATTTCTTCGACGGGAGACAAAAGACGAAGACTAATTCAAATGCAGGCAATCGTAACCATACAGAGCTAGATACCTATAGATACAGGCCCTCTGGTGTACCTTCATTCTTGCGGTCAATGACACGTTCACGGGCAGTGATGAAGTCTTTCTTAGTCACGCGCATGCGGCGCTCACGCAGGGCCAGCAGGCCCGCCTCTGTGGTCAGGCTCTTGATATCGGCGCCGCTGAGATCGTCTTTCATTGCCACAAACTCTTCCAGATTGACATCAGGGTCCAAGTTCATGCGCGAGGTGTGCAGGCGGAAAATTTGCATCTTAGTCTTTTGGTCTGGCAGGGGGAATTCAATTTTACGGTCAATACGTCCAGGACGAATCAAAGCTGGGTCTAAGCTCTCGATCTTATTAGTAGCCATAATCACCTTGACATCATGGCGTGAGTCGAAGCCATCAAGTTGATTTAGCAACTCCAGCAGCGTACGCTGAATTTCACGCTCACCGCCAGATGACGAATCGTAACGTTTCGAGCCCACAGCATCGACTTCATCAATGAACACAATACTCGGCGCATGTTCATCAGCCACACGAAAGAGCTCACGAACAAGCTTAGGGCCATCACCCAGGTACTTTTGGATCAACTCCGAGCCAACAACACGGAGGAATGTAGCAGAGGTCTGATTCGCCACAGCCTTCGCCAAAAGCGTTTTACCAGTTCCAGGCACACCATACAAGATCACGCCCTTTGGTGGACGTATACCCATCTCCTCATACAGCTCCGGGTGCGTAAGCGGTAATTCCACTGATTCCTTGATCTCTTGAATTTGAGATTCAAGACCACCGACGTCCGCATAGCTCTCTGATGGTGCCTTATCCAGCTTCATGACGCTTACGCTTGGATCTGTATCTTCGGATAGGACGCCCACCACAGCCATGGTCTTGTGGTGCAGAAGCACACTGCATCCAGGCTCCAGCAAGTCTTTATCAACAAAGCTCATGATACCCACGTAGTACTCAGGACCCGTCGAGCTACTCACGATGGCATGCTCATCATCGATAATCTCCTCTAAAGAACCAACAGCCATAGGACTGCCGCGGAGGTCATCGACTCTTGTACGCTCTTCTTCATCATGATCATCTTTAGGGCGAAGACGGTCTTGATTCATAACAAACTCCTCTTCAAGAAGCAGGTGGTCTTTGATACGCTCAAGCTTCAATAGCTTCAATCGGCACCGTGTTGTGGGGTGCACAACAGGCAGCTTTGCAGCCGACTCGGAATGCTTCTTCTTTTTGCCGACACGTGTAGGTACTGGTGGCTCCCATTTTTTAGACCCCTCTTTCTTCTGGTAATGTAAGTAACTCGGCTTTTTGACATACCTTATTATCTTTATCCTTATTCAAGCCACGTCCAGGAGCATTTCCACTGGGTACTTGTCCCATGGTTTGGAACGATCGTAGGCGCGAGAGTCGTTGATGGAGGGCCGCGCGTCCCTCTGACCCAATGCACACGTGACTTACCAGGTCGAGCGAGAGTGTCATGCGAATGTTCACGTACCGTGACCTCTCTCCGATATGAGCATAGTGTATCTAGACTCCAACTCCATATGCTACGCTCACGAAACATGTGTCCAAGCATTAGATAGAATATAACGGGATGTGTGGCCCTTGTCATCTAGCGGGATGCTGATAGAGGAAATGCTTATGCAAGCTTTCACACGACTAACTTTTGCATCGTCGCTTGTCACTCAACCACGCGCTCTTAGTCGAGCCGCTATGGGCGCGCTTGGTGACCTGAATCAAGCGCCTCCTCTTACCATCAAGGAAGAGGAGGGATCAAGAGCTACGCCTACTGCGGCCCATCGCCGGTCAACGGTATCCACACGACCAGCGCGCAAGTTGCCTGCGTACGTATCATGTCGTGACCTTGGCCACTTTATCGATGGGGTAGACGCGTCTGTGCTACAGGAAGACGAGGCTCCCTCGAAGAGACGTAGCAAAAAGCATGCGCTACAAGCCTTGAACGGCGGCGCAGGTGACTCACCGCCTGAGTCGTCCCTACCACCGCCACCAAATCCCCTTCGTCATGCCACACGCAAGGTGTCCCGCATGATCTGCACGCCACCACTGGTTTTTGATACATCGACATCTTCTAGACCAATGCACGGACCGCCACCAATTCCCACGGGCGCAACTACGCCGAGGTCCATGGCACCACGTACCCAGCCGCGCCTCTTTGGGCTTGAAGAGGCGCCAACATTCTATCCCACCTGGGACGAGTTCAATGATCCCCTTAAGTATATCGAATGGACTGCCAGACCTGATGGCGGCAATGGCGTGGCGTATGGTATAGCCAAGATCGTGCCTCCCGAGGGCTGGCATATGGATTTCAGTGTGGACCAGTCCACATTCCGATTTCGGACGCGTGTTCAGCGCCTCAACGAACTGAGTGCTGAAAGGCGCGTTGCGCAAAATTACATTGAACAGCTGGAGCAGTTTCACGCACAACAGGGTCATGGCCGTGTGTATATACCGCAGCTTTGTCACCGACCCGTGGACTTGTATGCTCTTAAACACGCTGTAAACGTGCATGGAACAAATGCGTGGGAACGTGTGGCCCACCTATTGGGATATGATGAGGGTGATGTGCCTAAATGTGCCAGTGTTCTTGAGTCTGCCTACATGCGCCTTGTTGAGCCTTTCGAGGCCTTTCTTTCACGCACTCGTGCTGGCGACACACCTGCGGTCTCACATGTGCCTTTTAAAGCGGCAGATACATGCTCGGTGTGCCAAGATGAGTCATCCTCGCCGCTCATCACCTGCGTCGAATGTGAGCGCGCATACCATTTAGCGTGTGTGACGCCGACACTATCACAAGTGCCTCGGGGTGTATGGGTCTGTCCGACATGTCTCGTGCATACAGGTGGTGATTTTGGCTTTGAAGATGGCGAGACCCACTCATTGTACAGTTTTTGGCAGCGATGCCATGCCTTTGAACAAATATGGGCGGAGCGTGCCGGGTGGGACGACTGGCATTCTCTCTCTCTGTCAGAGCGCGAAGATCGTGTCGAGGCCGAATTTTGGCGACTCGTGCATTGCATGGACGAGCATGTAGATGTCGAGTACGGAGCTGACGTACACTCGACGACGCATGGACATGCATCACCTACCATGGAGTCGGATCCTCTCAATGTGTACGCACGCAGCGGCTGGAACCTAAACAACATGCCCATCTTGGCTGATTCGTTGCTACGATACATACGCTCTGAAATCAGTGGCATGACTGCGCCATGGATCTATATCGGCATGATGTTTTCAGCATTTTGTTGGCACAATGAGGATCATTATACGTACTCAATCAACTACCAGCACTGGGGTGCCACCAAGACGTGGTACGGTGTGCCCGGTGCCGACGCCGAGGCCTTTGAAGCTGCGATGGAACGCATTGCTCCAGAACTTTTTGCGGCATGCCCCGACCTTCTACTTCAGCTCGTGACAATGATGAGCCCTGCCCTCGCTCGGCGTGAGGGTGTGCGCATGTATGCGTGCAATCAGCGCCCAAATGAGTTTGTCGTTACATACCCCAAGGCCTACCACTCAGGTCTGAACCAGGGCTTTAATTTGAATGAGGCTGTCAATTTTGCTTTGCCTGACTGGGTTATGGACGGCCTCGCATGTGTGCGCCGCTACCAAAAGCACGCGCGTCAGCCCGTGTTTTCACACGACGAACTGCTGGTCTCGATTGCACTTCACAACCAGCAATTACACACAGCCGCATGGCTGCATCCTGCATTTGAAGACATGGTCCAGCGAGAGATACACGGCCGAGACCGTGTCCGGTCATTAATTCGTGCGGCTGTATCAGGTGTGGAAGACGAACCATTTGACGACGACACTGAAATAGCCTGCGCTCACTGCAAGACATTATGTTATCTGAGTCATGTCGTATCGACAGCTGCTAACTCCACAGCCGCAGCTTGTCTGTCGCACGCCGAACAGGTTCATGGCATTCAGGCCGCAGGCTGGACGCTACGTGTGCGGCACCCAGATACCTTCCTTACATCACATGCATCGAGGCTTGCAGAACGGGCGGCTGCACCTGTCGCATGGCAGCAACGTGTGCGTCGCTTTCTCGTCCAGCATCCACGTCCCCCACTCCGCATGTTGCGTGGCTTGGTTCAAGAAGGGCAAAAAATTGCCATGGCACCACCAGAGCTTGATCAGCTCGAGCGCTTTATAAAGCGCGCCGAGCCGTGGATCGAACATGCACGCGTCTTTTTGTCTAAGCGGCAAGCTAAGCCTGGTCGGCGGACCAAGGATTCGCGTCGGCGTACCTCACCGTCACCGCCGCCTATGGCAGCAGATGTGGATCGCTCACCCGAGGCACTTCTTGCGCTGCAACAACGTGCGGCATCCTTGCCATTTGAAGCGCCTGAGCTCCAGCAGCTTGATGCTGTTGTGGACCAAATGCACGCCTTTACTGCACAGGCAGCCGCGTATCTGGACCGAGATCCCGAAGCTCGCGAAAGTATGTCATACGTGGACGAGGCGGAGCGCATCCTCGCGCAGGGCGAGCTTTTGCATGTCCACATACCTCAGGTACACGCCCTGCAGCAATGGATTGCCCATGTGCGATGGTTTGCTGAAGTGCATGGTATCGGCGAAGGTTTCCTTACGCGTGACGAGGTACATGAACTTGAGCAGGAAGCTGATGCGTGCGGCATTGTCAATACCCATCCAATGCGCGAGGCACTTTCCCAGCGTTTGCGCCTTGGTGCCGCGTGGGATGAAAAGGCCATGCAACTATTGCATCATGCTCCATCTATCACGCTCGATTCTCTGCGGGCGCTGCTTGATGCACCCCCTGATGCTGCTACTTCCTCCGAAATTCGCAAGCGCGTGAGTGCACTGGAGCACAAAGCTGCGCAATGGCACGAAGCAGTTGCTACCTTGCATCAGCGCACACATCCTGCGGACCGACATACAACTGGCGATGCCACGGATACAGTACCTTATCTCGCGGAGGCGCGTCAGTTGCTCGACGAGATACGCGCTGCACGCGTCCATGTCCCGAATGCCGATGTAATAGAGGCTGCTATCATTGTCCATGACCAGTGGAATGACGAACTTGCTCGCATATTGCAGTTAACAGGATCTGATACCGTCGATGAGGCTCGTGTGTTGTGTGAACGGACGATTCGTACGGCGCAAGCAGACGCGATAAACATGCGTGTCGGGGATGAGCCGACATATGAGCCGATCTATTCCTACCCTCCTGTTCCTTACCCGCCGCCGCGGTCCGCGGTGCCGCCATGCTTGTGCTTTGAGGCACGAACTGATCGCGCGGCAAGTGTCACCTGTGCCAAGTGTTTCACTGTGTACCATGCTCGGTGTCTAGACCGCAAAGCCAAGCCGCCTCTTGGATGGCAGTGTGCCTTCTGCGATACATCTCAGCTCAAGTCTTGGCTTTCTCATCGCCGTGCTTTTTCGCAACTTCCACTGGTCGCTTTGCTCCAGAACCCGAAGTATCAGCGCGATCAGCTCAGGTTCGTACCGTCAAACCACGCACGACTTCAAGCTGCCATGCGTGCCACCGTCGAGTTTGGTGTAGCTGTCAGCATGCAGTTCCGTGGAGGTCATCTGCCTGAGTCGCTCCTGGCCCGACCGACACCGTACTATCCATCCAACACGCCGCCAACGCCGCAGTTGCGACATATGGCACGTCGTGCTTTTGCTTGCCCCTTCAATATACTGTTGATCGGTGACACTGTACCTCAACAGAACCAGCACGTGCCCACTGTACTTGACGTATTCCTCCCAGCATTCCACCTCTCTTCCAAGAATTCCAAGGCAAAGCGTGTGAATCCACAGCAAGATTCAACTGACGGCAAATCAGGACCACAAGCACCTAGAAAACGGTCTAAGCGTGCTCGTTTTATGTTCCGAGAAGAAAGCGTACTCGCCTCATTACCACCAGATACATACTGCTTGTGTGCTGCACCTGATAATGGTACAATGGTGCAGTGTGACCGATGTTCACACTGGTTTCACAGTGCTTGCATGTTCATTGATGATCCAGCCATATTGAGAGACAAATGGTACTGTCCGGTGTGCTGTTTCCGACTACGAATAAAGTATCCCCATGCTGAGGTCAAGATACGCGACATGACTCGTTCCGTGCAAGACAGTTCGTCTGATCTGTTTGTCGACATAGTGGCGAGTCTCAAGTCCCAAGCACATCCCATTCTTAAGCGTCAAATATCACTCTCGCCTAAGTGCATTATCCTGCATTTGTGTGAGTTTGAGCCTGCTATTCCTGCGACAGAGACGACGGCGCAACCAGCTGCCAAGCGCGTGCGTACGGATAATAACATCGAGCCACTGGCACATCCACCACCGGCCCCGAAGCCTTTTGTGCCGAAACCTGACCTCTTGTCAGAGGAGGAGCGCCATCGGATGGGACGGAGTAACCTGCTACGACGAGGCGTCTCCGAGTCTATGATGCAAATGTATTCCATGGGCTGGAATGGCGAGTCTATCGTGTGCCAAATTACACGTGAATGCCACATCCTCTTAGGACCATACATTGCACTGGCCCAAGACGATCCAAATGGTACGCGTCTTTTGCGTATGGCACTTGACGGTCTCATTCCATGGGCCACGGTCCTGCGTCCTACCCCATGGACAGCCCCAGCATCAACAAGCCCTTCTTTGCCACCTTTAGCACGTATAACGCAACCAACCATACCCCCCACAATGGAAAACCCGCCACATACCCCGTCATAGGATCAATTCATTTTGCGATAATACACGACACCATGCCCTTATTCCTTCGTCCGGTCCTTGTCCTCGAACCAGCAATTCACACAATGTGCATATGCGTGCACAGATTGCCATAAGTGCCATGCACGTAGGCGCATACATTGGCGCGGGCGGTGTCACCAGATGCGCGTGACTGCGAGCATAGCACGCACGACTCGCTTGTTTCATATTCATGAGGGTATCCAACAAGCGCGCTAATGCATCATATGCTTGTGACCGAATACGTGAGTCAATTCGATGATGTGAATTTGGTGGTGTCGTATGTTTTGGCAGCACCTGCCAATACTCGGGGGCTTGCTCGTTCCAACACGCAGCATACACTGCCGCTATGGCTGCCAGTGCTTGCACGCCGAGTACTTGGTCCTCAGGAGCTGCGCCTCGGGGAGTTTTATGCTGCAAACTCGTCTGACGAGCTAATGGAACACTCTCTGAAAGTGGACCAGTGGCAACGAGCGCACCGAGCCTTTTTACGCGCTGAAGAGGCCGCCACCATACCATGTGTCTGTACTGGGCTGCCCCTTTGTACCAAATGCGGTGAAGGGTGTGCACTTCATAAGACAGCTCACACAGCTTGTCCAGCACAAATGCGTGCAATCTCTTTAATTTTACATGCCCGCCTAAGCTTCTATCGGGATCACATTCCGCTCTTCCGTGGCGCCGCATGCTACGCGGATGGATTGCCTTGCTCGAGGGTGGAGCAAACACCCTTTAGTCATTCGTCTGTCCAGCCGCGTGTAGCGCGACACGCGACGCTGCTGAATTAACACTCTTCTACCATGGACGGTATGTCCCCATGCTGACGCGACTTACATCTTAGCTGGGTACGAGGACAACCAGTATGGCTATAGTGCCTCATACGATGATGTAAAAAGCGGTGGCGGCTTCTTTGGCTCGCGTGATGGAGGTGATCAGGGTGATCGTGTATGTGGACCGCGTGGGTGCTGACATGTAGAGCGCAGGATCCGATTCTGTCCGTCCAGTGACAGTTCGTCAAATTTTGAATGCCAAGCAACCAAACTCGGACGCTGCACATGTTTCTGATGGTGCTGTACTCAATCGTCTCACGCTAGTGGGATGGCTCCGCCAAGTCAATCGTACCGCCACATTTATTCAGTACACAATTGATGACGGCACCGGTCAACTAGATTTACGCCAGTGGATCGACAACTCTCTGGACGAAGGATCCAAGGCCGACGAGTTCGCACCCAACGAGTTCGTGCGTGCCATGGGCGAAATAAAAGTGTTTAATAACAAGCTGTATATCGCTCTCGGTGCTTTGAATAAGTTGGAAGACCACAACGAATACTTGTATCACCAGCTCGATGTAATCCACACACACTTGGAACTCACGAAAGGCACGCCAAATGCTGTCAGCAAGACATCACAAACTGGCGCTGTTGATGTATCTGCATACGACGATTCGGCCCTTCAAACGGCAAGCAGTATGGCTGCGGATTTGTCGCATTTGAATCCGCTCCAACGCCGTATTTACCAGGCTATTGACGCTGAAGCGCCTGACTGGCCAGAAGGCGTCGATATACAGCAAATTATGCAACGCTGCAAAAACACTGACCCGAAACAGATCCAGTACGTTTCCCCGCTGTGCTGACATTCTACAGGGACGCCATTGATGACCTTGCCAACGATGGCTACATTTACCAAGCAAGCGACGAAACACACTATCTAACAACGGCTGGGTAAGGCCTTTTGGCCTCATAGGTTTTCAAATTTGTGCTCCTTGAATAATCTTTATAGTACAGATTCATTTGTCGGGTGTCTACTGCCCGCTCGAACGGGTTCAGTCGAAGAAGCGCACATCACTCCTCTTTGGTTCTGTTGCATTAGAAAAAAGAACACTTACGGATTAATGGGTGCAACTGTGCCAAATACACACAAGCCCACATCATGTAGCAGCACGCCAGCCCCAATGCAACGCTCCAGCGGATTAGCCTGTACAAGTAAGAACAACGAACTTCATAAACATACTCTTGGTTGGGACCTCTGGGAGTTGTGTTCCAAACAATAGCACCGATGCACACAGCGACAAAGAGCACCCAAATGGTTGTCCAGCCCGACATCGTTCACGGCCAAACCCAACGATTTGACGCCATCAGCCCGTCCAACGTGTGCCCACGGTCGACATCAGATCACGTGATACATGGAGCGTGCGCCTGTACACTGCGACTCGCCTGTTGAAACGTTTGGCTTGTTCTTGCGACGATGGATTTGGGCCTGGGGCGTGTCCAGGCCCTGTTGCAACGCGTTGGATCGCCGCAATTCAAGTTCCCAGTTATTCATGTGTCTGGAACGAATGGGAAGGGTAGTACTACAGCATACCTGGATGCATTTCTGACTCACGCTGTGGGTCTTCGATCCGCGCGCTTCAACACCCCCCATTTGGTCACTGCCCGCGACAGCTTGCGCACAAATGGAGGTATTCCGATCGATGATAAAACGTGGGATATTGCGGTACAGAAAACGCGTCTTGCTGATACACGCGACGTTCCTATTGGTGCCACGCCTTTTGAACTACTTACAGTCCAAGCTCTTCTTGCTTGCACGCTTCTACCTACTGCGTCTCAGCCGGATATTCTCCTAATAGAAGTAGGAGTAGGCGGAAGACTCGACGCCACTAATGTGTTTCCTTCTGAAAACGTTCTTGCAAGTGTTATATGCTCTATTGCTCGTGATCATGAGGCTATACTTGGTAATCGTCTCTCGAATATTGCACTGGAAAAAGCTGGTATCATCAAGTCACAGGGCCTTTGTATCGTATCAGATCAAACTACAGGCTCTTTTGGATCAAACCTGACTACAAATTTTGAATTACTCGAAGTTCTCGAAACTCTGCATAGCGCATGCCAAGCTCAACATGCACGTGTGGCCTATACCCAAGTCCCATGGGCGTCTCTAAAGCCATGTCCCAGAAAAGAACCTTTTGGCGCAAGCGTAGATTTGACCCTGCCTCTGTCTAATGCATGCGATGCAACGAAAATTACATACAATACTTCATCTAATGCGTCCCAGCGTCATATTCGCTTTTCATTGGAAGCAACGTTGGCTCGTATATCCGGCGCGTCTACTGCGTTACAAACTCTTTGGAGTATAGCCCATGACATTTCATCAGATCAATGGGATGGAATCCGGGAGCTAATTCGTAAGCGGCTTTTTCAAGCCGACCCATCGCTGATTGCACAAGCAGCTGCCCAATACCGCTGGGAAGGGCGTTGTGAATGGATGAAACTGGGCGAGGTACCTCTTTTACTAGATGGTGCTCATAACGAAGCTTCTGCTTTTGCATTGCGACAATACCTTGACCACTGCCTGGCTGAAACGCCTTCAGCAGATATTACCTGGATTATGGGCTTTTCCAGCGGAAAAGAAGTCCATGCCATGCTACATGCCTTGTTGTGTCCACGCAAGGGCCTGCATCATCGCGTTTCGCTTGTGCCATTCTCGATACCAGTAGAAGGTATGCCATGGGTAAAGCCAATGCTACCTGAAGAATGCAAATCCGCCGTGCGTTCGATGAATGTCGAATGTGTCACTCATAGGAGCTTGCAAGATGCCTTGACCTGGGCGTCTTTACATGACCAGCGTCCACACCTCGTTGTAATCTGTGGCAGTCTGTACCTTATCAGTGATTATTATAGACAATTATCTTTTTGAATACGAAATCGATGACTATATTCAACACTGCTGCAATTATTACTGAGCATCCGACATGTCCCTTGTATCTGTGCTTTGACCATGAGATGATGGGATGTGATGATGCAGAGATGCAAGCAAGTGGCTCGTGGGAGAAAGCATTTGGGTGTCTTGCTGTGAAGCCTCGCCGCCGTCCAAAGAAGGCGATGAAGGATTTGCATCAAACATTGTCATGGCTCGAGGGGTTTGGTGAGCCCCGAGAAACGCTGCCGATATGGCCATATGGCGCCATGGCGCTGTATAGGAGTCGTGTGAAGAGGCGTTGTCGTCATTGGAGCGTAGGGCAGGAATTGGATTTTGAGATGGGAGTGTTATGCCCAAATCAAAAGGTGAATCAGTCGAGGTATGATTGGGCAAAGGGGATTCCGTAGCGTCATCAGATACAATAGGCCGTGATGTCCAAGAGGCCGTGACATAATCCAGAGGACCGCCATGATCTTGGATATTGTGGGCCTCTTGAACACGCAAAGTGGCTGTGGCTGTGTCCGTTTCGTGCATGTGTAGTCCACTAGCAATGATAGGAGGGGGCAATGTATGGTCAGCATTACTCGGACCAGCAGGACTGTCAACAGAGGGTGTTTCACCGGGGCGTATCGTAACGTCGTCACTCATTTCGTGGAGATCATTTGATTCAATACTGGCGGCGCTCACGCCACGCAAAGCAGGCAGCTGATTCTCTCTAAGAGTTGAAGGCATATTTCGGGGACCTAGCGGATGTGAGTAGTCCCCTGGCACTTCACGCGCCGTGTCAGGCATACTTGGAATCGTCGCAGGCGTTTCAACGTTCCTAGAGGCATCCGGCACAAAGTTCGAGTGGACCGTTGGATGGGATTCCGACGCACGACTCTTGTCCTCGTCAGAACGCGCACTGCACCAGAATCGGTGACCCATTTGCCAACCCTTGCTCTGACACTGTTTACTGCAGTACTTTGCTTTTCGGCACCGGCGGCACTTAGCGAACTCGCGCGGATACGTTTCCCATTTACCACAGAGCATGTTAGCGCATTGCCGAATACCACCGCGAGACTCGTCTTTTCTGCATGCATTGCGCATAACGACTCCAGCCCAATACTGGATATCAGAGGCGAGGCGAGGATACAAGGAACACAACACTCCCGGCGTTAATGAACTTCGAGTAGGACGGTGTGTGAATCGCTCAGCGATACAGAATACGTTTAGCCGGGAAGGATCATTTGGCTGCCACGAACGATTTGGCAAGCCTTCCTCAGGCCATTCCGGACAAAATATCATATCCTCCCGGACATTGGCATTGTGAAAAAAATAGCGCACGTGTGGGTATTTAGACAGGTACGCCAAAAGTTGTAAGCTCAGTAGAACTTCTTCTTCACGATAAAGCGGCGGCTGCACAGGTGAAACCGGTTCAGGTATTATCGCAGATGCCGACGTCTGCGATGTATTTAACTCGTCCTGATGCATCCCTTCGTACACCGCAGCTCGTGGCCTTGGCGTTCGAGTGATTCCCGTTGATTCATCTGCACATGGCTCTAACGTTGAGGTACGGGGCACTCTTGGTGTTTCTGTCTCTTGCATATCTGATTTACTCTCAAGGATAGCCGAAGCACCAGGACACGCGTTTTCTTCTTCATTGTACATTTCGGTGTCCTCGGCACACTCACTTGCACTTGCGCTCGCACTAGCATCACCAGGTCCGCGCTGCTGCAAAGCGAATGTATCACGGGGTCCATGACGACCACGCTCTGCAGACCAGTATACTTGCTCCGTGCTGGGACCATTGGTGTCCATGTCCATAGGCGTAGCTGGTCGAACCGTCGGATCATCTTGGGGGTATATCGCTCGATAACTTTGTTTATAAGTCAAGTTTTCTCGAATAGTCACTGCCTTGCGCTGCTGCAAGTGAATTTGCTCACTGGTAACGAGATAATTATCCAGCACCTTGATGATAATCGGCACCATACCGGCTTCCACAACGCGCGTCCTGATGGCCTCACTACCACGCACACCAATGTTAACAACACATTGAAATGCCAGACTCCATCTCCAATTCGCTTGCATTTCTGCCATTGGTACTGCTGACCTGTTAGATCTCAGAACATTTGAAACGCGTTGAGGCGGACATCGAAGAATGTGAATCAAACGCTCTAGGCCACCATCCAACATGACCATTTCCCTAATTCGAGGAGAAGTGGATGCAAGATATGCAAAATGATTCAGTGAATTGACCAGTGGCAACGTGGCCGTGCAATCCAGTGCTGAAGAAGTGTTAGTATATGGTCATTCATGCGGGGCAAAGCATAACATGGAGAATATTGTCAGATACTAGTTATCGACAGAAGCAAAGATATGTCTCTTTGTGCTCATTCCGTGCTTGACTCTATTTTATTGAGATCATCATGAGAAAAGAAATTTGCCACTCCATGCATCGCTGCCGAACCCCATTCTTTATACGTACCACGTCGATCATATACCACTGCACTGATAGATAGACATGCTCTGTTCTGAAGAGGATTGCTAAAATTGCTTTCTCTCATCTTCAATTGTTAAATCCAAGTCTCCTCCTATTCCCCGATATCGGCAAAAAGCAGGATACTAATGCGCACCTGCAGTAGTGAGACCGATCCAATTTCGTCTCTGCTCTTTCTTATAAGCCTTAGGTGTAGAAAAGGCTTATTCACGCCAGCTTCAGTATTGAAGGAAGAGCGAGACGATCGGGAAGGGGTGACGCCGCCTGTGTGCAACGGAAAAAGGCAATTTCTGTTGGCGCTGAAGTAAAGCCCCCTGCTTACATGGGTAATTCTGAAAATAGTTTCTAGTTTTCTATTTGCACTCATGCGGATGAAAGTACACCGAATCTAGCACCGAAGGTCATATGCTGACATATCCGTCAATTCTATTGAAATTCTTTCAGGACAAACTGGGAGCGTTGCACAAAGTGACTCAGTAATCAGACTTTCCTTTACATGAAGTGGCTATCACTATAATGCATTTGAGTACATAGGATCATGTCAGGGTAAATACATTATTACATGCCATACTTAGGCATTGAAGCTATGTGTTTATTCGTCCGCCTCTTCTTGTGTGGAGCTGGGCGTGGCACGGAATACAAGCATTTGCCGTGTCATTCTGCACGACTATGAGTGATTCGGCGCACCATTTACGTAGCATGGATCATGCAGTTGAACATGGGACTGGCCATACAGCGCATCTAGATGCCCTGGAAGAATCTGTAAATCGCCAAATTGATACAGACATCCGCGTCCTGCTAGATAATTTCAGGGAGATGATTCATCTCAGTCGAGTATGTTTCGATATATGCGTGTCTACTCACTCAAGATTGGCGAGAAAGATCATTTCGACGTGAGTCGGGATTCATTCATTTTGGAAACTCGAGCTGACAGTATGGTACGTCAATGAATACTTATCACCAGGTCCGTGCTGCTCAATCGCTGTATTTGCTCTCTGATTCATTGAAACTCTCACTCCTTCTTTCCCAATCTCAGATGTCAGAAGCTCGTGATCAGGAGGCTAAGTATCTCTTAGATCAAACAAGGGCACATATGCATTCTTGCAGTGAATTACTTTCGCAGCACTGGCTCTCCGGAGCTATATCCCAATCAGGCCCAGATCCTGTTCAATCGGAGCAAGCTGTTACTTTGGACACATCCTAGGTACCCTTGTCATTTCACGGGTACATGAATTTCAAGGCATCTTATCATGAAGCATTATGAGTAGAATACATGCATTAGCTATCGCTTATAGAGACATCAAAACACCTCTTGTCTCTTTTTGTATATGATGAAATTTGGGACACATGGATACACCAAGCCCAAAACATAGGTGTAGCTGGGGTATAGAGATAGTTAGCGGTATTTGCAACGCTGAATAATGGGTATCGTCACATTCAAACCATTTCATCGTCTTCCAGGAGCCAAGGATTGTCCTCATCCATACTGTGGCGACGTCGGACGCGACTGGCTTCTTTCTCTTCCTCTTCTTCCTCGACATTTTTGTGATCGATGAGATTATATTTTTCGTCGATTTCTTGCGTCTCAGCTTCGTCTTCAATCGTACCAAGCTCACTCAGCATGTTGTTATATTGACTGCCACGACGGCCACGGGTAGATAGGGACGATGGTGCCGAAACATACCTTGACTTCCACGACATATCCCGAAGGGAAGTTGGACTGCGTATTGAATCGGCATCAGTTATAGTGGGAGCATGCCATGAGGGGGCACCACCAGAGCTTGTGCCACCAGTGCCTGCAGGCCGAGGTGCTTCAGCGAGATCCGCACGACGACTGTTAACACTGCTTCGCGAGTATGCACCTCCATAGTATTTCGTTCCACTCCCATTTGTACTGCTTTCATCCGTGAAATGGTCTGACATACTCAGGCCATTGTAGGAAGCACCTCGACGTTTTGAACGATGCGAGCTGCTTGACTCGGACCATTTGTCTGAAAATCTTTCCTGTTCTGCACGACCGTCCAAATACTTTTCATTATATCCGTAAGGTGCACTAGTACCGTGAGTCGAATGGATATGGTTTTCAGGGGAGGAACGATACACCATTGGATTATGAATCGAAGACAGCGGTGCTGAGGGCTTGTATTTGTACTCCCAAGCGCGGGTTCCCCACTCGTAAAATGGCTCACTAACAGAATCTTGATCCAGAAACATAAAGATATATGCCCCCATCAAAACATCGAAAGCCAAGAATCCTGCTTGAACGCCAAATGTCGCATACGACATACCCACTAACCAGTTAACCATGTCACACAAATGATTCCAGTCATCTGGCTTTTTGTAATGATAGTATCCATCCCAAAGGCAATTTTCGTGGCCTCGATAATCTGCAGCATAGGCCAACGCACCACTAATCCAAATGGATGCCATGGCAAACTGAAACAGCACCTCCAATTTCATCGTAAATAAAACAGCTAACATACTTCCACGCCGCATCGTCTTGAGAGATGGAAGAAAAATGTAATAGCCAAAGTACATGATAGATGTGAAAATGCCCATAAATAAGATGAAAATCATGGAGCTCAACGGTGGGAAGATCATGGGTTGGTGACTCAAGTAATAATTGATGATAATAGCCGTCATAATTGCTGAGGACAACGCCATGAGACACACCAGAAAGGTGAATACAACACGTATAAACATTAATGTCTTAGGATTCGGCGCCCAGGGCATACCTTGCGACGCCTGAGATGGCGTCGCAAGTGAATAGCGCTCAGGTAACACCATACTCAGCTAGACTTTAGCTTAGACCAGGTAGAGAGGCGCAATTGATGGTTTGTGCCTTCTAGCCTCTTTTTTAAATGTACAAGGTAGGTATTCCTTTCGTCAAACGTTGTAGTCGTTGTTGGAACGTTGTGTTAAATGTATCAATTCGTATGTGATTTTCTTAGGCGCACCAGTCATTTACCCCACGATTGCACTGTAAGCCAATACAATTGCAGGAATATAGAGCAAACCTGTTGTTGAGTGGCCCAAATAATTCACGATCTTATGGCTTTACTACTAATCTTGAAATGGAAAGAATGCATTAGGTACTTTCACTACTTGTTGGGACACTTCACGTGACAACGCGTACGCTGTTTTAAAACACGCGTTGCTCTTATACACTCATGCGCATTTCTATCTTACCGTGTGGAGAGTAGGCTTGCAGTTCCACATCTTCAGGGCGGATATCGTCAATGCAGTCAAATGTCCGTCGAAATCGTATCGTCGGAAAATCTCGAGGCTCTCGATTGAGCTGATGCTGTAATGGTTCCACATGATCCAAGTATACATGAGCATCACCCATTACCAATGAGAATTCTGCAGCTTCGCAGTCCGTCACGGCTGCGATGAAGTGTGTCAGTAAACTGTAGCTAGCAATATTGAATGGTACACCAAGTCCGAGGTCACAAGACCGCTGATACATTTGGCACGACAAACGTGGCCGCTGTCCTCGTCCTTTTTGCTCTTCTGTGGGCAATGACACAAAGAATTGACACAGGATATGGCACGGGGGGAGCGCCATTTTGTCCAAATCTGCTGGGTTCCATGCGCTTAGCAAGATACGCCTGTCGGTCGGATTGTGACGGATTTGGTGAATAATGTTAGCGAGTTGATCAACGCCTTGTCCTGTATAGTCGGTGTCAGCATTGACATACTTGGCACCAAAGTGACGCCATTGGAAACCGTACACGGGACCGAGGTCACCTTCGCGGCGATCTGTCAGTCCGCGCTTATGCAAAAACTCAAGCGATCCGTTTCCATCCCAAATATGCACATCACGATCACTGAGTCGCTTGGCATCCGTGCTTCCTGAGATAAACCACAGCAATTCCTCTAGCACACCACGGAAAAAAACGCGCTTAGTAGTAAGAAGTGGCAGCTTTCCACCAGTCAAATTAAACTTGAGCGTCTTAGGCGGAGCAAAGTTAGCAATGGTACCTGTGCCAGTGCGATCCTTACGTATTTCACCATGTCGAATAATAGATGACACGAGTTCCAAGTATTGATACTCTTCATGCCTCTTGGTAGAAACTGGAGAAGAACCTGTTTGCATGTCGAATCCCGGCGACAAAAGTCCTATAAGAACAGGTTCGTCGAACGTGTGATGCGTGTAGGATAGGATAGCTGTTCCTGTTGCACTCATAACCAGGACCTTGGACATGGACAGAGGCAAGCGAAGAAAGCGGCCGATAAGCACGTTGCTGAAATGACCGTGCGTGAAAATTACAACGTCTTTTTTTGTAGTCTGATGCCATTCCCGAATGAGCTTGACAACACGATCCGCTCGCTCACTGATCTGTTCCGGCGACTCTCCAGGCAAGTCTGGATTCGTCTCATGCGATGGTGTACCATGTTCGAATACATTCCATCCTGGCCTGGTCTTGCGAATGCATTCTGTGGTCTGACCCTCGTACTGTCCATAGTCCCATTCGCGACAGTCATCAAGCACTTGAACATTCGGCATCCCCATCATCTTACGTTGCTCCTCTGTCCCAAGCATACATTCCAACGTCTGTACGCATCGCGTGCGTGGACTTCGAAGAATGTAACCAATTTCAGGGAGACACAGCACTGCTTGATCAGAGTAGCCCACCAGGCGATCGCCAAACTCTATCGCCTCGTGAACCCCTTCATCCAGGAGAGGCAAATCTGTGCGCCCGGTGTGCTGTCCCGTCTTGGACCATTCAGTTACACCGTGGCGGATGACAATAAGACGCGGCATGCGTTTTCGCTCGATCATGATCTTACGCGGGAGCAATTAAATGAGACGCTGATAGGCGCGCGTTGCGAATCGTATTGCACACGGGCCTGATAATTTGCTGGCGGTGGGTTGGCTATCCGTACCTTACCACCATTTTTTTCGGCCGAAATCATTCTCAGCGCTGACAGAATGCCGTGGACGTCTCGTCCAACGTGTGACTTCCATTGCCGACACTTTTGCGTCAGTGCAAGGGCTCCTGGAAACGCAGTACAGGTCCATGGAGTCACGTCCACCAACTATGCGCGGGCCGTCGCCACGTCCGCCTGCTGGTTTTACGGGTCCTCCCACGCAGACGGGACGACCACGGCCACCTCAGCCTCAGCGCAGCCCTGCGCCTCCATCTGGCACGACAGGCGTACGTCCAGCACAAGGGCCCATCAGCGGACGTCGTAGTCCTATGCCTCCAACGCGTCCCATTATGCATGGAAGTCGCTCGCCTGCACCCGGCACTCGCCCGTCTATGCAGCCTGCAAGGTCACCTGCGCCTGGCTCCCGTCCACCAACATCGCCCGCGCGCCCGCCAACGCAGAGTGTGCGACCAGGCATGCCGCCATCACGCTCACCTGCTCCTACCATGCGTCCATCGCCAGCCCGCTCGCCCATGCCCCGTCGCACAGCTGTCACGCCTCAGCCAGGCATGCAAACTTCTCCGACCAAGTCTCAGGCACCTGTTCGGCGGATAGGCGCAATCAGTCCACGCCCAGGCCCCCCTGTGCGTCCAAATTCCGCCATGACAGCACCAGGTGCACCTGTAGCAGGTAATACTGCCGCTGCAGTGCGCCCTGTTGCACCACCACCATCAGGCCCGGCGCGTTCCAAGCGCGCTGCTCGTGCATATCACCAGGACGCGTCCGCGGCACCTGCATCCTCGGGCTGGAACGATGTCATAGCCCAGCCTCCTCCCCCTCAAGCAGCTTGGCAGCAACAAGCGGCCGCTCGAGTTGACTACCGAGCCGCGCAGGCACCGCAACCCACGCCAGATGACAGCCTTGATTCTGCGCTTGATCAGATGCCTGGCTATCGCAACGTTTTGTCTCAATCGCAGCAAGCATCGAATTTGGCGGCCATGCGGTCCAGTCGACAAATACATCCATCTGCTGTGGCGAGTGGCGTAGCCGCCGCCGGTGCCATGCCCCAGACAGGCGCTCAGGACCGTGGAGCTCGCCCTAGGATCGATCCAGATCATATCCCCAGTCCTGTTGATGCACAACATGCGGATCAGCAATTCTTTTACCACGACATGTTTGGAACCTGTAGTCGGGAAGGCATGCCGCTAAGCACAACCAACTTTGCCGCTATGGACCAGGGTAACTGCTCGCCCAAGTTTATGCGTCTGACAACGTATTGCATGCCTGCAACAGAAGAGGTCGCGAATGCATCACGAATGCCGATTGCATTGAATATACAGCCCTTCGCGCAGTTGCGATCTGACGAAGAACGCGTGCCTTTGGCCAATACGGGTGAATCTGGTCCTCCGCGCTGCAAAACGTGCCGCGCATACATTAACCCATGGTGTTTGTTCGTTGAGGGTGGTATGAAGTGGATATGCAGCTTGTGTGGCGCTGCATCTGAGGTACCGCAGGACTACTTCTGCAACCTGGATATTAATGGTCGTCGTGCGGATCTTGAACTGCGTCCCGAGCTAACGCACGGCTCAGTCGACTTTTGTGTGCCCAGAGAATATTGGGCTGTTCAGGCACCAACTGACGTGTCATCCATGCTACCTGTGGCCTCGGTTGTGCCTGCGTATACCGCTGAGCTCTCTACATCAACAGGCTTTCAAGAGAGCATTGATCGCCTAGACAACATGGACTCACATTCAGAGGCTACTAAGACAGCCGCCAAGGCCGCCAAGGCTGCGGGCCATGCTGCTCTCGACACTCTCAATCTAGGCAAAGGCCAAACGACGGTCCGCGCTCCACGACCACTGACGCATGTGTTTTTGATTGATGTAAGCTTCAGTTCAGTGCGCTGTGGAGCCCTTCAGACTTGTGTTAGAGCCATCAAGCAGGCATTGTATGGTACCGAAGTGCAGGCTTCCAACGAGTCAGGCGTGCCTGGCTTTGGACTTCCGCCGGGCAGTCAGGTCTGCATTATCACTTTCGACCAAGCGATGCACTTTTATAACCTTGACCCGAGTCTGGAACAGGCTCAGATGCTAATCATGGCTGATATGGAAGACCCCTTTATCCCCATCAGTGGTGGTTTGCTTGTCGATCCTTGGGCGTCGCGTCATGTGATTGAGGGTTTGCTCAATGACCTTCCAAACAACTTTGCCAATTCAACAGTGGCAGAAGCCTCTCTTGGTGCTGCGTCGAGGACAGCACAGGGCGTGCTCAATGGCATTGGCGGCCAGCTCAACATTTTCCTCTCGACAATTCCTACAGTTGGACCTGGTAAACTGAGGCACCGTGAAGACACAAAGCTATACGGAACCGATAACGAAAAAAATCTGTTTGGTCCACAGGATCCGTTCTATCTCAAGCTCGGCAACGAGTTCGCTCTCGCAGGTGTGGGTGTGAATGTGTTCTTCTTTCCAAGCCAGTACATTGATGTTGCATCTATCGGATACATGGCAGCTCAATCTGGTGGTCAAGTCTTCTTCCATCCCCGTTTCGATCCCGTGCGCGATGGCTCTCGCGTTATCGCAGAAGTCCAGCGCATTGTGCTTCGTGAGACGGCTTATAATGTCACGCTACGTATCCGTTGCTCGCCAGGTCTGCGTGTTGTCAAGCAATTTGGTGAATTCCATCTACACGGTGCCACAGATATTGAAACAGGTACTTGGGATGCCGACAAGACGTTTTCTGCGCTTATTCGCCATGACGGTCGCTTGGAAGAGTCTCGTGAGGCATACTTCCAATGCGCCATTCTCTACACTACAGCTACTGGTGAGCGTCGTGTGCGCTGTCACACACTCGCTACGCCTGTTTCATCTGTACTAGGCAATGTTTTCCGTTACGCCGACATGGATTCGGCCGTTGCGTATTATGCCAAAGAGGCTGCGACGCTTGCCCTCACCAAGCCACTCAAGGACGTGCGTAACTACCTCACGTCCAAGTGTGTTGCTATCTTACTTGCATATCGCCGCAACTGTGCATCTTCAACAAGTCCTGGTCAATTAATCTTGCCTGAAAGCTTTAAGCTCTTCCCTCTATATGTGCTTGCTTTGATCAAGAACAAGGCCATCAAGGGTGGCAATGTCACATCAGATGTACGTGTTTTCTTCTTCCGCCTCTTGCTATCGCAGAGTGTAGGCTCGATTATGACGCTCTTGTATCCACGCATGATGGCACTTCATACGCTTGGCCCTTCAGACGGTATGCCTGTTCAACCGGCCGAGGGTCTTTCCCCAGAGAAGCAGGCTATCGATGACGCGCTACTAAAGGTTGTGCAGTTGCCCAACCCCATGCGCCCTGCCTTCATGCGAATGGAGCCGCATGGAGCATACTTGCTCGACAATGGAGAATGGTGCTTGCTGTGGCTAGGCGCGAACATCAGTCCCAGGTTCCTGGAGGATTTGTACGGCGTCGCGTCCTTGGACGAACTAGATCCACGCATGACAACCTTGCCTGTGCTTCCCACCAAGCTTTCGCAACAAGTTCGTTCAATTGTTCAGGGTCTTGCTGACCTTCACGGAAAAGTGTCGCTCCAGGTTGTCATGGCGCGCCAGAACCGCGATGGTATGGAAGTCGAGTTTGCCAACAATCTTGTGGAGGACCAAAACAACGACGCCATGAGCTATGTCGACTACTTGTGCCATGTGCACCGCGTCATCTCATCTGACATGAACTCTGGCCGTGAAGAAAAAGATGCAAGTGCGTCCCTGTGGAAAGGGTTTATCTAGATAGCCACAGGTCTCGAATCAAGTGTCTTGGTAACAGCTCAATGCCGTGCGTCGCTTTGTCAGCTTTGGGTTTATGGTCGAAGCCACGTGGTATGTCAAATGCACCTCCATAGACGCGCACAAGGTTGGTGTTAGGTACGTATGAGCTGCACAAAGAAGGATGAGCAACTATCGTCCAGTGAAGAGCAGTCGAAAAGTCCAAAATTATGGACGAGCTTAATTGCTGGTGGCTGTGCAGGTGCAACAAGCCGAACGATTGTGAGCCCTCTAGAACGATTAAAAAGTGCGTACCATCTAGTTTGAACGCAACACTGACTGTATCAGTTATTATGTATGTTTCATCCATGTATCCCAAACTCACACTACAGGCAAGTACAACCTCCATCAGCAGATGGGAAAAAGACATACCCTAATGTATGGCGAGGTCTGTCGCGGATATGGCAAGAAGAAGGGTTTCTCGGTTTCATGCGGGGAAATGGCCTCAACTGTTTACGTATTGCGCCGTATAGTGCTGTTCAATTTGCAACATATGAGCTTATGAAACGTATTTTTTCCCAGATACAAGGATCATCCAATATTATCGCCGATGGTACTATGAGGCCTTTGCATCAGCTTAGTACATCTGAAAAATTATTATCTGGTGCTGTTGCTGGATTCACCAGCGTTGTGTCCACGTATCCATTGGATCTTGTACGTTCTCGCATATCCATCGCATCCGCATCTATGTACACATCTGGAGGAAAAAGTAAGACTGTGCTTCCTCGTGTGCCTGGTGTGTGGGAAACTACACTGAAAGTGTATCGGGAAGAAGGCGGTATACGTGGTTTATATCACGGCTGTCTCGCTACTAGCTTGGGCGTAGCTCCTTACGTCGCATTTAATTTCTTCTTTTACGAAAGCGCGCGTTCTTTTCTGACAAAGTCTGATGGTACACCACCTAGCTCTATCACAAAACTATTTATCGGTGCTTTTGCTGGAAGCGTAAGCCAGACATTGACATATCCTGTGGATGTCGTTCGTCGTCGTATGCAAGTTTCCGGAATGAAAAATTCTAGTCTTGGTGTCCAGGACAAGAGCGGCCTTGATTCTCTCCGCAACATGGTCGCTCAACATGGTATCCGTGGTCTGTACCATGGGCTCTTACCCAACCTTCTAAAAGTGGCACCATCAACAGGTGCTTATTTCCTCACTTATGATCTTGTAGTCAGTGCCTTGAAGCGCCTTCATGAGTACAAGTAAAGCACTCGTCTCCCCCATTACAGCGTTAAATGTCTAATATTTCTACAACATCGAAAAAAATTACCGGGCATACTCATCGAAACATAATTTAAAGCGGTGGATATTTAGCAAAATGGTTGAGAGTAGTGTCTTGTCTGAAACTTGAAAGGGTATAACTTATTGATGCGAGGGCATGGAGCCTTCTCTAGCCACAGACAAGTGCTGCTGAAGATTTGAACGCGGCATTGATCGTGGGCCATGCAATTGCCGTGGAATATCATTCCAATGGGGTTGCTCAGGCATTAGAATAGGTCCGCGACTCGAGCTTGGCATGTTGTGGTACAAATGAGACCCCTGACTATTCACTGGAGTCATTATTCCTGAATCTTGAGGCGCAAAAAACATATTATATCTCTCAGCAGAGGCGTCCGATGTACTTGCTGACGCAGGATGGCTTCTTGTTATCGATAGAGGATGGGTTTTTTGCATGTCATTGCTCAGCGGTGTTATAGCGCTCGCATCAGACAGGCTTATCGCTGAATCATTTGGTTGCATCAATGGGAACTTCGACGAGTCAGACAAAGGAGGAGGACGTGTCCATGCACCAGCATTTGCTTCGGGGCCAGTCGTCATTTGGCTTCCATGGGAAGCATGGGGGTGTCTTACTGCTGCATAGTTGGCTTCATTGTCATCATTACGCTTCGCACGCCAAACGTAAAAGGCCAGGCCTGCAAGTACAGCCACGCCTAGAATCACACCAATGACAGTGCCTGCGATTGCGCCACCAGACATGCCATTTTGTCCGTCGCTATCATACGTCGTACCGTACGGAGCTGCTTCATTGGTAAAGTGTGGGTTTAACACAGGATCAGGAAGGGGAGCAGGGGTAAGGCCTGCCTTGAGATCGAATGGGACCGAGCCTAAATCCTTTCCACCAAGGAACACATACTTGCCTTTACTTGGAATACCATTTACTGTCACGAAAAGTAATGCGGGTCCTGGGACAAAAATGTTCATATTCGAAGGCATAGGATTGACGATAAACGTCACTGAGCCGTTCTTGTTCACGACATATGAATTTTCGAGTTGCAAAGAACGTTGACCGAAGTTAACAGCGTGTGTCGAAAAACCAGGACGAATCACCATGATCTTGGTGTTATTTGCCATCTCGTTGGCATTTTTGTTGGGATTCATGTAATGCGCATCCACGGTGATATTAAATGAATCACCGCCATATTTGATTACCTCAGGCATCCCCATTGGTTCAGGTCGTCGTTCAAAGTAGTACGATGGATACCACTGCTCCAATGCATATGTCGTGTTGAATGCTTCGTACTTAGTATCAAGTTGGTCATTTGGAGGCAGGTATGACACATCCATATGAGGGTTGGACCCAGCGACAAGAACTGAGCCATCTGGAACCAAGATTGCTGACGAATGATACAATCTTGCGATTTTTGACGATCCATAGTTTGCATATTCGAGCCGTTTGCCTTGAGGTTGCTCAGGGTCGTATAGTACGGGACGATATGTCGGCATTTGACTCATTCCCTCAAGATGAACAGTGTTACCATTCATATCCTTTACTGTATTCCATGTAGTGTTTCCATAACCAGCTACACCTCGCGACGCACCATTCACAATTACCATTTGTCCTGTAGGCAAATGGATAAATTGACCCATACTGCGGGGTTCTGGAAGTTTTTCTTCACGGACATACCCCACGTTCTTTTTAATCTTTCCATCAGCATCTTCTGGCGTGATAGATGAGCAATCATCGCTGCCAGCGCGCTCGAACATGTTGACCCGTGGTGCAGTGAAATCACCCCATTCTTCATCCGTTGCATTGTTGAATCCACCGCAAAACAGGATAGTTGGTGTATATTTGTTTTTTGGCGTAAGTGGAAGCATAGCCGTGGCACCAGAAGCAGGATACACACGTACAATACGGTCGGGCATATCAGGCAAGTCATGGAATTTATCCTTTGTCCAATCCCAAATGGTTGTACTGTAATTAGCTTGCATAAAAATCCGACCTGATGGAAGCAAATAGGTATGTGCATACATGTTGAGACCACTTGTTTTGACCATAAAATCGTGGACGGCCGGCTTCGGCTTATTGTCACGAGGCCAAAATTCATAGGATGGATTAGCGCCGCCTTGATCCCATACACCTGCCTTGGGATTTGAACTGGATGTGGCATACACGGGATCCACGTTGGGATAGTTTCGGTTAATAAAGCCACCACTTGTGGCGCCACCAATCATTACAACAGAGCCATCTGCCAGACCTTCGATCGCAGGGTACCAACGAGGCGAGTCCATTTGGTTAGGACTGTCAAAATCGTCGATCCACTTTAGCTTGGAGCTGTCCGCATTCGGCTGCATCATTCGAACAACGCGGCGTCCGTCCATATCATTGTATGGAGGAGCGGGTCCATTTAAGTTCATAGAGCCATCACTGTTCTTGACATTTATACCACCGTAGCTAATAGCACTGTTGCCACCAACAACAATATATGACCCGTTACCTAGCGTAGTGCCTGCAGCACAAAATGGATTTGTTGTGGCATCAATTCCACGAACAGAATAGTCGCTCAGCTGCACAAGAGATGCCCATGTCGGTCGTCCTGAAGCCGTTTTCTTTTTATTGTTCTCAACTTTGTCGAATATAAATGCCGTATCCTCATTAGCGAGGCCTAACATCATGGCAGATGCAAGGGAGTCTTGTGCTACAACTCTGTATTGTAATTTAAACGACTCATTTTTGCCAGAGGCCAATACACTGCCCACCATATTTAGCATGGCCATTAGAAAGAAAAAACGAGCACACAGCATGGGACACCGTCAATTATGCTCTTTAAAGTTGGCTGATTATATGTATGGAACGTAGACGATGTCGAGCAGGGTTGCGGTTGTTCGCACAAAATACTGCGCTGGACAGATCAAGTGTTTGTGTCTCATTCAGGTACGAATGTGCCACTTCTCAAACGGTGCTGCATCGAACTGCGCCAATACCGTATTTGTGCCACGCCACAACACTTGTTCACACCACTTTGCATACATAGTTCAACGTATCCACTACAATTGGCAGTTTTTTCAATAGATTGGTGGTAGATAATTCAATTCATGCCACATTAGCAAATCAAACATCTCTCTGGTATCTTATTGATAAAACGGGGTGCAGGCACCTGCGTGATCAACAAGTTGGGGCCCATTGCTGACTCATGAATGCCCGCTGCCAGTGCTAGAGACTATCGGCCGGGAATAGACGGTTCGTATCCGGCCGAATGCTTGCGGCTGCTGGCTAGATGAGTCTAACGAGCCCTCAACGCTCGCACGCTCGCGTGGTAGCTCTCTGTTGCTGATTCACAAGCTCAGGGTTGTAGTAAGACTTTGCTGAAGTCGTGGTCCCTTATTTCTTGACCCTTTTTTCTGTTGTCTATTTTTTATAATCTCTCTCGCTGTGCTGTGGACCCTCATTCCATTGATCATCTGGTCATTGCTCAACTTCTCTCCGTGTTCCGTTCCCTTGTTATCGTAACAATCTCCAGGTATGGCTAAGGTGTACGTTGGCAATCTAAGCTGGAATACAACCGATGATGGACTCGCACAAGCATTTAGTCCGTTTGGCCAGCTCACTGACTATATCGTGATGAAGGACCGGGACACTGGTCGCTCACGCGGTTTTGGTTTCGTCACATTCATGACCCAGCAGGAAGCAGATGCAGCCATCATGTCCATGAATGAAAAGGAGCTCGATGGACGTCGAATCCGCGTCAATATGGCAAACTCACGTCCATCAATGATGCATGGGGGTCTTACCGGTGCTAGTTTGGGATACAGTGGCCTAACCGGTGGATACGGTGCTGGTGCTTACAATGCCGCTCAGGGTGGCTTTAGCACGTATGCTCAGATGCCTACTGGCTATGCTTATGGCCAAGCATACCCTGGCTACCAACAACAACCCTATGGTGCCCAGATGACCTCGCCTGTTCAGACCGCCCCGGCTGTCTACCCGCCACCCCCTGGATATGCGCCCCAACATGCCGCATATTCTTACGGTGGACAACAATTTGCTCCGCAACTCTCGCAGGTTTCTCAGAATGCGTCTCCTCATATTCAGGGATACGGCAATCAAGGTTGTTGATTTGTAACCATGTATGCTAACTGCTGGATTATCTTCGACTAGTAATATTATCGGTCCAAGGCATGCATGTGCACTTATTGCACTGGGAATATTCTCCGTTTATGATGACTCCTTTCCCCTCTACCCTTGTGTGCGAGAACTCTTTCATCTTTGTCCATGCCTCTTTATGGTCCACTCCATTGTTTAGAAGAACCAACCATACGATAATTTCATTTCTGGCAAGCCGCTTCCATGTCTCTATATTTTCATGTGCTGTTTGAATGTAGGACAATCACAACTGTGTGCGCCAATGCCAAGTATGAGCCGCGGTAGAGATCGACGAGGGTCTACGCATGAATGCTGGGCCTCCCTTCGACGGTCGAAAAAGTTTTGCAGACACCTGTTCGTTCACCTCTGGAATTCTGCACCGACTGTATACAAATGCATGCACATGGCACAATGACATCCTAGGGCAGCTACATTTTTGTGCGTGGATAAGCGAACTAGCTCAGTTTAGATCACAGAGTAGACGCGGACAATATCGTCGCTGTAGCCAGCAAACAGCGTCTGGCCGTCTGCCGACCACGCGAGCGACAGACACTGAGGCTCCTGGGCGTTCTTGCCGAGACCGGGGAACTCGGGCTTTAGCTCGTCCACAATGGACTTGCTCTCGAGGTCGAAGATCTTGATGCACGAAGCAGTGGCAGCGCAGAGCCAGTAGCGGTTCGGTGAGAACACGAGCGCGTTCACAACGTCACCAGCCTCAAGCGAGTAAAGGTGCTTGCCGTCCGAAAGTTCCCAGAGCATCGTGACGCCGTCCTTGCCACCCGAGGCGCACAGAGAACCGTCTGGCGAGACTGTAACAGTGTTGATGTAACCCTGGTGGCCGTAGTGGTTGGTCATAAGCTTGCAGCGGTTGAGCTCCCATACCTGTCCTGTTAGTCTCCACTCATGCATTGCATCCAATACCGCATTGGGACCAGTACAGGGTAAGCAAAAGTATGTGACATGTTATCACGGGTGTTGGGATACGTGCTCAGTGATCTTGGTGGTTTGGGTTGTTCTCATCGATTCGCATGTAGGAATCTCCATAGTAGCAAATATTGACATTCCTCTTCATCGCACAAGATCATATGCAACCAACAACCCAGCATGTCACATTTAACCCTTACACTTTTACTGCGTCCACAATGCTGTATTGATGTAAATGACGTACCTTAACGACCTTATCCCAGCCAGCCGACACGATGGCGGGGTTCTCTGGGCTGGGGCTGAAGCGAACGCAACTGACCCACTCGGTGTGACCGTCCTCGGTGATGTTGAACTTGCAGTCACCCAGCGTGTTCCACAGCTTAATCGTGCGGTCACGGCTACCCGAGACAATCTGACGGTTGTCAGGGCTAAAGCTAACGCTCAGGACGTCACCAGTGTGTCCCACAAAGCGGCGCGTCGTCATGCCGGTGTTGAGGTCCCAGAGACGGAGAGTCTTGTCCCACGAGGCCGACAGAGCAAACTGACCATCCGACGAGATCACGACATCCGACACGAAGTGGTTGTGACCGTGCAGGATCTTCTTTGGGTAGCCGTAGTTGGTGTCATCACGCGACAACTGCCACACAATGATGGTCTTGTCACGAGAAGCAGTCAGCAGAAGGTCTGGGTTCTCCTGGGATGTAGCAATGGCAGTAACCCAGCCCTTGTGGCCAGACAGGCTACCCTTGTAAGTGAGCGACTCAGACCTGAATCTCTGTTAGTTCTGTTCCAAATCTAAGCTTCGTCGATTTGTGATACACACATGTCAGAGGGTTCTAGACGGTGCTAGTGGTGGTACAAGCAATCGAATATCGCTGCTTGCTGTGCAGGACACTCGTCGGCGGACTTCTGACCTGCTGCGTATGATTGGGTCGCGTGCATTTGAAGAAACTATATTTTTGGAGAACACTCGAAGATCACATGACATCATGTAGTTTTATTCGGCCGACGCATTTGACCTAGCGTGCGCCGTCCTGGAAGTGCCGGCAGTGTGCTTCTTTTTGTAGCGTCACACTCGTTGCATCACCATGGCGCCTAAGATCGACCCTAACGAAGTGAGGATCATTTACCTCCGTACAACTGGTGGTGAGGTCGGTGCTCCATCTGCATTGGCTCCTAAGATCGGTCCGCTTGGTCTGGTACGTGTTCGCACTGTTGTTGCTTGCCGCGTGCTTGCTACAGCTGGAATGTGAGAGTCAGGGTACTAACTACTACAGGCCCCCAAGAAGGTTGGTGAAGATATTGCCAAGGCTTCGAGTGAGTGGAAGGGTCTCCGCGTGACGATCCAGCTCACGGTCCAGAACCGTCAGGCTGCTGTCGCCGTGGTGCCCTCGGCCTCGTCCCTCGTGATCAAAGCTTTGAAGGAGCCTCCGCGTGACCGCAAGAAGGTTAAGAACGTGGCTCACAGTGGCAACATCCCTCTCGATGAGATTATTGAAATTGCCCGGACGATGCGTTACAAGTCGTTTGGCCGCACTCTCGCCAGCACGGTCAAGGAGATTCTCGGCACGTGCCAAAGTGTTGGCTGCACTGTCGAAAAGAAGCCTCCGCACGATGTGATTGAGGGCATCGACGAGGGCTCGATCGAGATCCCTGAGGAGTAAATCTGTGAATTCTCTCCGTCATGCATGTTGGCTGGTCGGTGATGAATGTTGCGACTGCCTGCTGTAGCTCTGGATTGATGGTGAACCCCTAGATCCATGATGCTTTCTCTGTTTAGTATTACAAAGCACTTGCAGATGCCGTCAATTAGATATATGGCTCTGCTAGCATGCCTATCCCCAAAAGCAATGTAATACTGATTGATTCATGTTGGTATGTGTGACTAAGTGTGTAGCAGATATTCGTGCGTTTGTGAGCGCAAGTGGCCATCTTTGTATGTTAGGTGTCCTGTACTTTTCCAAAGGCATGGCAGTCTGGACAAAAGGCCCAGAGTTCTGAGCTCTCGTGGCCGGTGTCCCTCACGGATAGTCGTGGTATGCTTCGGCAATGCGGACCATGAACACCACTGGCTGCTTTGTCCATGTTTTCATCCATATCATCTGAATTCATCATGGGCTCCATATTTGTGGGTGGCTCGAGCAGGCAAGGTACAGAGTGCTGAGGCCGCTTACCCCAAACATGCATGGGTATATCGCGTTGTTTTGATCCACCCACACCCATAGATGCCAGTACTGCCTGATCAAGATCTTTTGGTATAGGATAAAACTCAGCAAATTCATTAGATCCAGCTAAGGTTTGCTGAGTTCGCTGCGTTGAAATGGGTTGCGAACACAGTGAATCGACTTTCTCCGAGCAAAATGGGCTGGTGGAAGCGTCTTCATCATTATGGAATTTGCGCTTGATGCTCCGAGAGGGGCTTGGCTGATGAGATTGAACAGGAGACTGTGGGTATCCATGCACCATGCAGTTATACATTTTGATATATACGTCGTAACCAAGCCAATATTATTGCCGTCTGACCAAAATTATGCATGCATTTAGCGTTGTCGTCGCTGGAGATGTATGAGACCCTGTGACAGCGATAAAAATTTGGCTGGTACCTTCACAGCTGAAGGGAAAACGGAAGTGAGGAAGCTGGCTGAGTCTCTTTGACCCAAACAGGTTGGATGGCAAGATCTGCGCTTGACGAAGCTCGGGCCTTATGTCTCAGTCGTGTTTAGGAAATCTCATGTCTAAGCACGCGCATTTTCTGCACGCGTAGATTGTCACAAAATTAAATCGGTGCTTCGCCGAACGCGTCACTCATAAAAATTTTTGTCTTCGTTGTGAGCCCCACTCCCAAAGTGCGGCAGCAGTCTTTTGCTATGATGAAATGTAGGGCGGGGCGCGTATCGTCGTCATGAGCTAGATAATGATGTTTTTATAGAGTGGTGTTGGATTCTGTTCGGGAATAACACGTTTTGGCTTTCTCGCTGAGCACGGACACAAGCCCCACGTAATGTAAGCCAAGGACTTTGGGCCCCAAACGCCGGTCAGCCAAGGTTAAGCTTGATGTGTGACGGGGAGAAAATGACACGTGTCGAGCCAATTTATGCGGAGCGAGCGCATTGACCTCGTATGACGCATCGCGTTCCTTGTCATCATGACTTTTCGTACAGAGACTGTACAGTGTACGATATTCTCCATACAAAAGTATTCACGCGAAGGCACAACCAGTCAGCAGGCGCAAGTCCTAGGCACCCGGGATAAAGCGCCCCAAACAAACCACAAATCCACGGGCTGGGAGCACCTATCGCTTCAGCCGCTAACTTGTCGAGTTGCATTGCATTATAGAGACCCAGATACATCTATTACTATGCTTTCGGTCGAGTGGATTCCTCCCAACGCTGTCTCAATAGTACTTGTGCGTACGCTCGATGCTGCTTATTCACAGGAATCTCTATGTTTGCAAGGCGTCTGTTCGAGCCACGAAAACTCAAGTGTACAAATCACATACCACGGCACACGCATAGGTGTACGGTACACAGGAGAGCCGGATGCACGAGCGTGTCGACCTTTGCGCCGATTCCAGCTACAACTCCACGATGCACACGATACACGAGCGCTCGTCTCGCTCATTGAGCACAAATGTACCTGTGTACCTGCTCAAATCGACACATCGATAAGCAAGACGCTCACACCGCCATCGACACCAGTACCCGTAGAGCGTGGTGTTCACTCAACTATTCTCACACCTCCATTGCGGCAATCAGCACGGTCGGCGCGTGCGATCCGGGGGCATACATTCGATGACTAAAGATAGATAGGACCCACCTCGGTGGGCAGGAGCTGCTCCGCGAGTCTTGTGTTTGGACCAAGGTGCTGGTATCTTTTTGATATGCAGCGCCGCGCGCAGCAAAATTCGAACAAAGCGTCTTTGACTCGCGTTAGATCCTCGCTTATGACGACAGCACTCACTGAGGGTGAGTCTCGCCATGAGTATCCTCGCCGACTAAGCGAGATACCCGTGCGCAGCAGATCGGGTACCAACATCGAGGCGCTTTTGCGGCGCCAGCGAAAGCGCAGTAACTCTCGTGCGCGAATGCGTGAAAAAAGAAACCGAGAAGCAAGTGATTCCCAGTGGGACAGCTCTAGCGTGTCCTCTGGCGATGAAGAGAATGCTCAGATGCTTGAAGTACAAGCCAAGCTCCCTCCGCGGGGATCGCCAGCCGGGCGCTCGGCGGCTGCAAGACCACTGCCTACGCCACCAGTGCCCGAGACTGCTCCGCTACCGCCACCGGCCTCGGCGCCGGCCACGCCCAAACTCGCACGTTCACAATCATCTACCGCTTCGATTCACTCCTTTTTCCATGGTCATACGAAACAAACGGCAGCAGCACCCGTGGTGAATAAGCAAACTGTATCAAGTGGCGCACATGCTGTGGATGATGATACCATGGATATGTCGCAGCACTCCGCCACCTCACATGCTGACGAAGGTCTTTACATGCACCATGGTGGGAGCACATCTAGTGTCACGCTCGACAGAATGAACAAGATGACCGCGACGGGGCGCATGCCCATCATGACTTCTTTACCGCAAGAGCTCGACCTACCACTCCGTCGGTCTATGAGCACGCAGTCCCTTCACGAACCCACAGGCCTTCGGCAGAGTGCCTCGCAGCAACAACTGAGTCAATTGCTGACCGGCCAGGCATCGGCTCGCGCTCCACAGACTGCCGCTTCACGCATAAGACCACCCGGCCGCATAGCCGCCTCCTCTATTGCGCATTTACTGATAGGCTCTCGCCATCATACCGACAAGGGGTCCAAGCCGGTTGTGTCCCGCTTCTCCGAACCGACCCAGTCTGCGAGTGCTGCGAGTCTGGAGAGGAGCCGTCGTCTAACGAGCTCAAGCGCATTCCATGGTTTGAACGGGTCACTGGGACGAGTTGTGAGTGTCGATGTACCTCCTAGCTCCGTTTTTAGTGCGTCGTTCGTGGATCGTGTGCAGCACCACATTGATATGGATGCACCACCAACTGAGCGGGACCGCATGCAGCACCGCTACTTGTTGGACTATGGACTGAGTGGTCCACCGATTGACTGTGCGACGTTAAGCCAGGCTGAGCTTACGCCGTGTCTTGAGTCCGGCGTGTTCCTTAAGGAGCATGAGCAGGCGTGGAACGGGCACAGTACGGCGCCGCGCCGCATGCTGCTGGTGCCTGACTCGACAACCACGCTGGGACCCAACATGATCCCATTCCATTTTATTCACGCACTCACATCGACGTTGGATCATGCGCTAGCACTAGACCATGCCGAGGTACCAGCCATGGCGTCGCTGCTGCCGGGCGTGTCTGAGCGCCTCGATGACGAGTGCGACCCGACTTTGACGTCCTCGCCGTCGTCACGCGAAGGTGCCCACTATATTGATAATATCTCAATGCGTGCTATCGCATACACCGCTCAGGCTGTGTCCGTACAACGTTCTCACACAGTGACGCGCCGCTTTGCGGATCCGCTGAAGTCGTCGCTCGGTCGCGTTGTGCGTCTCTCGGGCTATGCATCACAGCTATCGTCGATGGGGCCCGAGACGCACTGGCATGCCTTGCATACGTCACGATCGCCCCCAGACCATGGCAGCGCAGCCGCCGGAAGCCTGTCTGAGCATCTGCAGACGCTGGTGTCACAGTCCGAACGCCAAGCCCGAGCTTAGTCGTATCCGTTCGGGTTGTTCTTCTGCCAGTTCCACAGGTCACGGCACATATCGTCCAGCGATCGTGTGGCCTTGAAGCCCAGCTCACGCTCAGCGAGTGCAGGGTTGGCCGTCAGGTCGGGCACATCGCCAGGGCGGCGTTCCACAATCTCGTACGGGAACTCGTAGCCAGTGACTTTGCGCATCGCCTCGATCATGTTGAGCACACTCATGCCCACACCCTTTCCGAGGTTGAACGCACGGCACTTGCCGTGACCAGCCTCGGCATGATCAAAGGTTGCGTCGTTGTCGAGCGCCACCATCGCATTCAGATGGCCCTCGGCCAGATCGAGGATGTGGATGTAGTCTCGCACACACGTGCCATCGGGCGTTGGGTAGTCGTTGCCAAACACCTTGAGACCAGGCTCACGGTACTTGCCGACGGCCATTTGTGCCAGCAGAGGCAGCAGGTTACCCGGCTTGCCGCGGGGGTCTTCGCCCATGCGGCCTGAGGGATGCGCACCTGCGGGATTGAAGTAACGCAACGTGATCGCACGCCACTTGGGGTTCGCAGCGCATACGTCGCGGATGATCATTTCGCAGATCTGCTTTGAGCGACCGTATGGGCTGTGCGGATCCATGGGCGTCGTCTCAGGAATAGGGATGGTCTCAGGTGCACCGTACACCGTGGCCGACGAGCTGTACACGAGACGCCGCGCGTCGTACTTGTCCATCGCAGAGAGCAGATGCAGCAGACCTCCTACATTCACATTGTAGTAGTCAATCGGAATCTCGGAGCTCTCGCCCACCGCCTTGAGCGCACCGATCAGGATGACCGCATAGATACGATCGTGTCCCGGTCGGTCCGCAAACAGGCGCTCGACGGCCACTGGATCACGCAAATCTGCCTGGATCAACTCGATGCGGCAGTCCTCCTTCTCCTCCTCGGTCGCGTCGGCCGGCAGCTCACGCAGAGCTAGCTCCTCAATGCGGCGCACAGCCTCTGGCTTCGAGTTGTGAAAGTTATCAATGATCGTCACACGGAACTTTCGGGTGTTGAGCACAGTAAGTGCCACATGGCTACCGATGTAACCAGCACCGCCCGGGATCAAGATACGTTTTTTCTCAGCCATGATCGTAGTTCGAAGATTCCATGGCCTTTGGGCCACGGTTCAGACGACACGCGTCCGCGTTTTCCCGCCACGTGGCCATTATGCAGCCCGCTGAGCCCCCGCATCTGATGCGCTTGTCTTCCCCACACTTTGGGCGATCATGCGTGTGGCGGCAGGACTGTATCGCGGAGGCACAAGCCGCGGTCTCATCTTCTCTGCCTCCGATTTGGCCATGTATTCACAGCGTGCACGCGAGTACATTATATGCTCCGCGATGGGATCACCGGACCCTGATCAGCGCCAAATTGATGGTGTTGGCGGAGGCGTTTCGTCTCTGTCTAAAGCAGCTGTTGTCTCCGTACCGTCTAGAGATCGGCACATGGCCAGGCTGAGCAAGATGGGAGAAGAGTGGGCGTTCCCAGGTGTGCCATGGGCTGACGATGTCGTACGTGCATGTGATGCTGAGACTGGCTACGACGCAGTCTACCGCTTCGGTCAGGTACCCGTTAGCGGCGGCACAGGCATCGACTGGTCTGCCACATGCGGCAATATGATGTCGGCTGTGGCTATACATACATATATGAAGTATTGGCGGCATTTCCGTCCATTCCTTCTGCATGTGGATCCAGGCGCCTCCTTTACGAAACTTCCCATGCGGATTCTGATGGCTAACTCAGGTGAGCGAGTGACGGTCCATGTGCCGTTGGAGAAGAGAGGAGAGAATGCATGGTTTTTATCTTCTAAAGCAGACACGCATATTGCTGGCGTTCCGGGGCTAGCACCGGGCATCCTGGTTGAGACGCCGTTGCCGTCTTCACCGTGGCCTACGCGAAGGCCGCTCGATACTCTTCGTCTTGGCGATCAAGATATACGCGTGTCCATCGTACAGGTGGGACTCCCTACTGTGTTTGTGCACGCGGCAGATCTTGGTGTATCGTCCGACCAGATCGTGCAACCCGCTCATGTTCTTGATACCGATACTCAATTACACGAGCGGATTGAAGCACTCCGGTACCAGGCCGCCCAATGTGCCCCTGATCTCCAAAGACAGTGGAGTATGTCTGCACCCAAGGTATGTCTTGTGCATCCCCGCACGGCTTACACCACGTCGGGCGGCACACATGTCCCAGCGAATGCTATGGACATACTTGTACGTGCCGTGTCTGTCGGCAATTTCCACCGCTCTATCATGGCAACGGCTCTGTCGGCTCTGGTTGTCGCATCCACTTGTCCTGATACTGTGGTGTATGAGGCGTATGCAGCTGGCGGGAGCATGCCGTGTGCGTCGTCAAAAGACCGCGCATCGGCACTGCTCCATGCTTTTACCGTCGGCCAACCGGCCGGCACGGCACGTTCTATGGTTCGAATACGCAAAGAAGATCCCGCTCGTACTCCGACAGCTGTGGTCATGGAACGAACGGCGCGACGCATCATGCATGGCTTTGTAGACGTGCCGCCCCACGAGTTGCTGCGCTCCAAGGGGACGTACTTTGGTCTGCCCTCGAATAGTAAGCACTGATTTACGATGCGACTGTATGTACGTGTTCAATCGTAGGAAAATGTCCCGTATGAGCATGCACTGCATCACACAATGACAGACAACCGGACAGACACCCAGCCATGGCTTCTGTATGTGTGGGAACGAGAGCATTTGTACGACAGACTACCTGGATCGCACCAAGCTTTGGCATCTTCAATGTTTCAGAAACGCATTCTTGAGGCTCACGCGCCATCCATGCATCAGAATCCATGAGACTTTCGGCAGAAAAGCCGCCATCGTCACGAGACGGCGTATCTGGTACCTCTGACGGCATCTCTCCCACCAATTCGAGTGGTTCAATCCATACTTCGATGTGGTCCAAAGAAGTAGGTAGATGCATCGGCACACCCAATGGTGCATGCTTAGCAGCTAGCATGGCGGCTGCCTTGGCCACACTGTATGCGTGCCACGCATCTCTTTCGGTGTGCCAAGTAGCATCACCTTGACGGAGACGGACCGTCCCTGACGCAGTACACTGAATTGACGCTGCACTATTAGTTTCATGCCATGGACCCCATAGAGCGCGCGACGTATGGACACCCCGCGTCATGCCAGCAGGACGCGTGGCGCGTCGCACGACGCTTGACAGGAGACGTGACATGTGGAGAACAACAGGGAGGGCTATATTCAACGAGACCATTCAAATGTAATAGGCACTGGCGTCGGTTTTGTAATTCGACGCGGACAAGCGAGCCATACTAGCATCGGAGGGCAGAGTCTGGGGCATGTACATGACACGACTGCTTTCGACGCGGGGCATAGATTTGAGCTCATTGAGTTCACGCAGAATGGCCGCGTCTTGAGGCCGACGTCCCTCGGGGATCTGCATCATCGACTGCACGGGCTTAAGCGCCAATCCACGGACCATGCCACTCTGTGAACGCGGCGGGGGAGGAACCTGCTCAGAGGCCACCGCTGTATACGCCGAAAGGCGGGCACGGAGCTTAGCATGCGAGTCAGGTGCACTTGTCGCTGCAGAGCGCTTGGATGGCGGCCTAGGCATGGCCGGCAGCGCTGCGTGCGCATCAGCCGGAGACGGTGGTGGTCGCTTGCGCTGCTCATGCGAAGGCGCTGGATGTGCACGAGGCATAGAAGTCTTGTCAGCCGATGCCATTAAGCTCGCACGCAATGCCTTGACACTGGAGTTGGGCGGTGTCGGCAGCGAACGAGTGGGACCACTGGGCGGTGTCGGCAGCGGTTGAACTGCTCGAGGAGGACTTGGCAGAGCCCGCGCCGGCGCTGATGCAGGCGCTAATCGAGCCGAAGCGACAACGGAACGACGTGGCTCAGGTCGGACGGCTTGTGGCACTTGGACTTGCGCCTGCAAAGGCTTGACATCGCCAGTAGGCTTGGATGCCTCTTTGACTCGGCGCTCTGGCGTGAAAGCGTGTGTAGGCGCCTTGGTCTGGAATGCCGATGAGGCGGCTGAGCGGTTCGTCGCAGGGGGTGTGGACGGTCTGGGCACGTCCTCGTTGCAGTCTTGAGACTTTTCGCTCAAGCCGAGGGCGGAGGGACTGAGCTTGCCTGGCATCATCTTGCTTCCAGAGGGGGGATCATTGCGATGCTCAGACTCGACCTCGCCAATCTTGGCCCGTCCCTGCACGACATCGCTTGGACGGATGCCGCTGTGCCGTGTCTTTTTGGGCTTTGTGGTATCGGGCACAGTGGTCAATCCCGGTGTTTCCAGGTCCATTTCTTCGTCGTCCACAACAAGCGCAGCGAGCCTGGAAATCATGTCAGCTTGCTGTTTCACGCGCGATTGCCAGCTCTGTACGCAGGCGCTCAGCGTGGACACCAGAGCTTTCTGCTCAGCCAGCTCACGTTGTAAAGAAGAGACACTCTCTGCTGTGCCACCGACAGGACTTCCACCCTGAGACCGGGAGCGAATGGGAACACAGGGTGGCGTCATACCTGAGCGAGATTTCATGGGCAATGCCAGAGGGCGCTCGGGTAGTGAGCTTAAATCGCGCATAGCTCTTTCTTCCGACAACGCCCTTTCCAAGGCAGCGACGCGTGCCTGAAGATGCGCCGCATCCTTGCACTCGTCGTCCCTCTGACTCGTTGGCGGCGACACCAGCTCACGGAACTCACGATGAGCTGCATCCGTGGCATGTTCTTCCCGAAGGCGCAAAAGCTCACGCTCGGCGCCTTGATTCTGTTTGCGGGCAGACTTGGTCGACTCTTCCCAGTCCCGCACTTCTTCTTCAAGTGCACGAATGACCCGCTTGTGTGCCTCGCGTTCCGCCAATTGCTGCGAGCGCAGCTCGGCAATTTCGCGACGAAGTGCATCAGCATCGTCATGCCCTGATTTATAGCGCGCGGGCAGATCGCTCATTCGAGGTCCGCGCCGGGCTGGAGATGCATAAGGATCAGCATCAGCATGACCAAGTGGTGAGCGAGCCGGGGTCTGAGCTGCGACGGTGCGGCTCGTTAGAATCAACCGTGTGAGATGATCAATTTGCTTGCGCAGGTCTTGCCGCGTTTCTTGCATGGAAGCGACTTCTAGCGCCGCGGCCTCACGCTCAGCATCGGCGTCACTCGTCGGCGTGTGTGGGACATTGTCAGAGTCGGAAGAGCTCGATTCGAGGCGTGCACGCAGATCCTGAATCTCTTGTGTGTACTTTTCCAACAGGGCTTTATCATCCATCACCATCTGGCGTTTGGCCTTCGTCACGACCATTTTGCAGCGTCGCCCGAATTTGAGCGTCGAGAGTGTCTCAATGGCCGATGCTTTGTCGAGTGCAATAGTGCAAATGACCGCCACGCGTGCATCACCACTAAGAGACGTCTGTAGGAGGCGCGTTAGCTTTGAGTCGCGGTACGGCACATGCACATCATTTGACGCTGGTGTCTCTGTGAGTTTCGCGATAACCGTTCCTAGCGTAAGAAGCGACTTGTTAATATAGGCCCCCTCCTTTCGACGGTCCATTTGGCTCGCTGCTCGCTCTGATCCTGCCAAATCGATCAGATTGAGCTGACTGACCCGCACTTGCGAGGTGTTGTCAAGCTCGCGACTCTCGATGGTGATTTGAAATACGCAGTGACTCCGGCTACTTCGTGTATTCCAGTCTGTGGCACCGATGTGCCGGTTTCGTTGGCCCTGCTCGAGCAGAGAAAACACCTCTCGTGGCGTGGTCACAATCTCTTCTTGCATACCGCCTAACACGACGCGGCCCTTTTCCTCAAAAATACGCGGCGGCTTAACTTTTTTCTTTGAAGCGACATCTCCTGCCAGTAAGTCGCGCAGAGTCTCATTATATATTTCCAGGTACGACACTCGCAACAGAAATTCGCGCGTCGGATTCTCACGGATCATATGGAATACATCCTTCACCGCACGAGTTATCACGCCAGGGTCGGCTTCCGTCCCGGTCATAGTATAGGTTTTCCCACTGCCTGTTTGTCCATACGCAAATACCGTGCCATTGTATCCGTCCATAGCGGCACGAACCACCGGATACACATTGGCCTCATAAAGTGCAGTCGTTTGTTCATGACCCAAGACCAAATTATCGTAACAAAAGTCATACGTGGTCAGTCCGTGGCTGCCATCATCTTCGTCGGTGCTTGCTTGTGTGCTGCTTCCTGCGCGACGAGCAAGCGACGGGTGCAGCTCGGTGGGCACAACACTACTCTGTTCCTTGTCAACACGCCACACGCCATCTTCTTCATCACTATCCAATGGTCGGGCTCTCACACACACAACCACATTTTCGCGCGCATTGGGTCCATTCACCACACCCGTTCCATCGCACGAAAGGGGCATGACGAAGGAATCAGGCGCCCAGCACGCCGCTTAGTAGGGCGGCTGTGTGTTGATTCGCATTCATATAGCTCCACCTAAAGCAACATCTACCTTGCTAAATACGTATTGGCCCTTCGCTCCACTTGAACATCGCTGCGTGGACGCGAATGTTTTTTGCCCTCGTTGCCTCTGCACTTCTGTGACGGACCCACAGCGACCCAAGGTGATGCTGTCAGTTGACCAGGAAAATGTCCCGCCTAGTTTTGGACTCGGATATGCCCCACAAACACCGAAGAGAGGAACGAAACGCAATGCTTTCGCATCACTACCGCTCAATGCGCCCAAACGCGTCTTTCGCACGTACAAGCAACACGATTCACATGCGCTCGTTCCCTCCGTACCAGACTATGATGTGGTCCATTCTTTGCTAGATGAGATCGAATCTCTTGATATTGACTCAGGAACGCGCGATCACATTATCGGATTACACAAACAGTCTGTTGCTCAACCTACACGTTCTGCACGTCGTTCGATATTCTCACGTGCTGGATCCCATGGACCACGTCGCATGAGGCCTGGCCACTTTCTTCAACATATAAGCCAACCTTTGAGCAGCATCTCTATCGAACATATGCGGCGATTGCGCGTAGCTTTAGCCTCCGAGGCACCTGCGTGGCTTCATGAATTTTTACAGGCAGGTGGATACGAAACGCTACTTGCACATCTTGACTCACTCTTGCGCATGGAATGGCGTGAGGAGCAACATGATGATACCCTCCTCTTTGAAATTCTCCGATGTATGGTTGCACTCGGTTCCTCCCAGACTGGACGGCGTGCATTGCTACGTCATGTGCCCGTGCCATTCGAACATCTTTGTGTGGCAATGTTTGAAGGGAATATTCCAAAAGAGCTCGAAACAAGACGTCTGATCATCGTTCTCCTGCACATTCTTGCGCAAGAGCAATTGCATTCAGACGCACTCGCTCAGCGAACCATGCACAAGGTACGCGACGAAGATGCCGCATGCATAGCCCAAACACCAGACAAGTGTCACGGAGCTATTTTGGCTGCTATGCTTCTGCATACGCCGAGTCCACCTTCGAAGCGCAACACGGTGGATTTTCTTCAGAACGTGCATGAGCACAGACCTTTGCGTTGTTATGTGGAAGAACTACATCGTGTCTGCCATGATTTTTTTTGGATCTTTTGTCATGAACATAATCATGTCTGGGACTGGGATAATATGGATCAACGCGCGGCCTTCGCACCGCGTGTTCCTAGTGGCATGACAGGCAGTGTCGAATGGGAAGCAATCATGTATCTGACTACGCACCTTTGCTTGTTAAATACTATTCTTACTTTCTTTGTGCAAAACGATCCACCTGGTGCTAAGGCTTTTGTCTCAGAGCTCACCAACTCAAACTTCCCAAAAGTGCTAAATATACTGCGCAAGGCATCCCAGACATACTATTCTGCTTTGCATGCCGAACTAGCGCATTGGCATTCGCTTTCTGACCAGGTACGATATGCAGATCTGGCCAATGTATGCCCGATTACTTCAAAACCCAAACGTACTTCCTCGACAGAGTCCAAGACCTCTGTGCGAAATACGTCTATTTATTACACGCCTATGATGCCCTCAGATCCGTGGATGCCGAGACAGGGTGTCTCAAATATACGTCATGTAAGTACGGAAAGTGAATCTTTCCGTATATCCCCAAGCATTCCAGATGAGCCACATGATGCTCACTCCGATGTGACTCAGTCGCTAAATATTTTAGGTGATGTGGAGATAGCCCATGTTGGTTTCTAGACAGACCAAAATATACGTTTGTGGAGACTCTGCTCCCGTTGCGTGCATTCCTCTGGCGGGCTCCTTACGCTAAGAGCGGTAGGATGAGAAAATCACCGCTCCTAGCTGTGATGCTGATTGTATCGACAGTGCGTGGCACGAATATCGCCTTTCATTGGCCGCCCAGTCTGCGAAACTCAAGGCACCTCGATCAAGTCCGCGATGGTAGACCTATGGCGCATGATGATGACGATGAATCAAACTCTCTTAGTGACGATTACTCTGATGATTGCAATTCTACGTCTTCGGAGGATAGCTTCAATGAAGATGCGGCAAGAATTGGGTATGAAGAAGAGGAGCGCTTGCCGCGCAGCTCAGCAGGATCACGTTTTGTGCGCGACTCTTCCTTTACAGCCATGGGCCGTATGCGATCCACAGCCGGATCATCACGCGCTCGCTCACAAACCCGGACTCGGAACACCGCATCTCCTGACGCGCGTGAAAATTCAGGGCGCAGTCGAAGTAGGTCTCGTGCTCCGCCGCCGTACGCATTCCCATCTCCAAGTCACACCGCGTCCAATCAAAAACATGAGCATGGATACCACTTTACTTCATTTGCTGGCTTTGAACTCGGCATGCTCGCATCTATACTCATACCAAGGACCCAACAATGTCACCAACGCTTTGAGTTGACCATCGACGACCTCACATTTTTAGGCCACCCCGTCGCTGAAGAGCATCAGCCGTCTCATGCAAAGCACGCCGAAACCAGCATCTTTAATCTTGTATTTGTGTTTGATCGTCTCAACATGTTTCCATCTATACGCTTTGTCGAAACTCAACACTGGCTGCAACTCTATTACACAATTATATTCAAGCTTACAGCGGTCCTTGCGATGGAAGAAGCGCGCGCCAAGTATGTCTCAGAAGAATCCTACAGACTCATTCAAATTCGTGAAGACGCGTTGCAGGAAGGATCTAGTATTGAAGAATGTACTAAATTTTGCTTAGAAGAGTCAACTCTTGCTACAACTCTCCGTGATGTGTTTCGCTGCGTGAAGAAGCATCATGACTTGGAAGTGAACATCAATGATCGATTTCGTATGATTCTGAAAATACCACCACTTTTACAGCAGTCTAACAAAGCTATCAAAGCCATCGAACTTCAGCCTGTGTACGACATACATGATAACATCATTCTGCGCGGAGACCAGCCGGAACCATTCGACTCGACGACACTCCCCTTGTATCAAAACGCTCCATTGAGGTCTGTTTTACAGGAGTGGTCCCAATCCACTGGACCCTTTCTTCTTCCATGGAAAACTCTCTTGCTACCGGAGGATGTATTCGATTCGATTCTTTCTCGCTATACAAAGAGTGAAATCCAAAACCTCGTGAACATGTTTGATCCATCGCCTTGCGGATTCAAGACGTTCGCGGAAACTGCAGATCTTTTGCAATGGGACTTGTACAAGAATGTATATCCACTGATACGTCATCTCATTTATTACAAGAGTGCTCAAGTCATTGATGTACCGCGTTTGCAAAACTTGTACACTATACATCCCTTGTTCGATGCAAAAGATCTGCCAACTCTGAATGACAAATGGCAGCAGAATTTTCCACGCATGGTGCCTCTTAGCAATTTTGTTACGGCTCTTTCTTCCAGTCTACGCCCGTTTGCGTCACATTGCCGGACATTAGGTGCGGAATCTGTCGCTTTTAATATGCTTGTATGGCTCTTACGTGAAAAAGTCATTGCACAAACACACGTCTACTTGCGCCTCTTTATTACTGAGCGCGATCAACTTCGAGCGGTAGAGCTAAGAAAGAACAGGCGTGAGCGACAGCTCCGTTTTCCGTCTCATCATACCGATGTCACTAGTCCGGAGCGGCAGGCACCTTCAGATCGCTCGCATGCACGGGTCAAGGTCGAGTCGCCGACGTCCTTCGTGCCGGAGTGGCCGACAGACAATAAAACGTCTCCCATACAAAGCCAGAAGAATGTTCTTGCTATGGATGTTGAAGACGACCATGTGGACGATTTGCTTCCTCAAGGCAAGCCATGTCCTGTCATGATCCCTGAGCCGGCCCGGGCAAGCCGTACCGAGAGCGAGTGGATATCGGCTCTCTTACACGGACGTCACTCATGGTACTCGTATTGGCTCATCAGACTTTTTCCATATATGAACGGCATGCATAGTGTCGATGAAATGGTTGCCCGCGAGAAAATTCGGCGCCGCGATCTCAAGAGCCTCCTGGCTGAATTTGACGCCAACATACTCCATTTCTATCACCCATAGCTACTTCGGCCGATACCACTGAAACGAACACTTCCATCCGAACGAGCGCCACTGTCCAACACGAGCTCGCCTATAGCAGCGTGGCATTGTTGCCTCCATGATCGCTTGTTATGGACGAGTTCGACGAATTTGACGATAATGTGAACGATGAAATACTTGCACAACTTGACGCCATTGAGGCCAAGCATACCAATGCTTCCCCGGAGGCCGATGACGAGTTTGCTGATCCCTCGTTGGACGCTATGCTCCTTCATGATCTTCCTCCTAGCAATACTTTTGCGCTGCATTCCGATGCATCAGATTCTACTTCCCATGGTGCGTTCTCCTCAGCAAGCGGCTCGTCTGGCCTGGTGCAACAGGGTCTCTGGGGTCAGGCTGTCCCCTCGCGTACTAACAGTGGAAAGTCTTCGGAGGAACATTCCTCTCAAGTCCAAGCCTCGCAGGGTCAGGTTTCGCTTGCACCCCAGGATGGCTTTGGCATTTCATCCGATAAAATTTGGGACCATCGTGCATTTTTGCTGCAGAACAAAACTAAACTTGTGCAAAAAAACCCCAAGAAAGAGCAAGACGCCCTGGAAGAACACCTAAGAACATATAAGGCGCCTCCTATGAAGCTTTGCTTGGATCAAGAACAAGCCAAAACTTGGATATACCCCGTCAACAAGCCTTTACGTACTTACCAACTAAATATTGTAAAGAAAGCCTTATTCGAGTACGTTTCTCTACTAACTCAGCAATGTACTTGTTGCTCTTCCAACCGGGTTAGGGAAGACGTTCATTGCAGCTGTCGTGATACTCAACATGTTTCGCTGGTATCCTCAAGGAAAGATTATTTTCGTGGCCCCCACACGACCCCTTGTAACGCAGCAACAGCAAGCATGCCACAGCATTTGTGGCCTTCCATGGGATACCGCTATTGAATTGACTGGATCTACTAAGCGCTCGCTTCGAGATGATGAATGGAGCGCGAAACGCATTTTTTACATGACACCGCAAACGTTTGAGAATGACTTGCTTTCTACCACTTGTGATCCCACTGATGTGATCTGTGTTGTGGTGGATGAGGCGCATCGAGCGACTGGAAATTATGCATATTGTAAAGTGGTGCGGCATCTCATGTACTTTAATCCGCATTTCCGTATCCTTGCATTAACGGCAACGCCCGGAAACAGTGCTGAGCGCGTTCAAGAGGTGGTGACCAATCTCCATATTAGCCGCATCGAGATTCGCACGGAAGATGCTCTGGACATTCAACCTTACATGCACAAGAAAAAGGAAGATTTGGTGCGCGTTACTTTGTCTGAGCCGCACGAAGCGCTGCGAGCAGCATGGGCTTCACTTATTCTCAAGGTGGCAGAACCACTACTGAAGCATGGAATTTTGCAGTCACACGACCCAGCTCAACTTCGCGCCTTTGCTGTTCGCGCTTCGGCTGCTGCACCGTTCGCTCAATCGATTCTACGTCAACACCCGTACCTACGCGGTTCCATTCATAAAATGGCTATAATGGCCCAGAACATGCAATATCTTAACGAACAATCAGTGCGAGTATTTTGTGACCGTGTGATGGAATCATGGGGCCCTGATGCGGGGAAAAAGCAAGACAAGATACTTAACTCAAGTAATCCTGCTTTTAACGATTTGATGAAAGGCATTGAGCGCGTGCGAGCGAATCCGTTTCTCTTGGTGCATCCAAAAATGAGAAAAATGCTACAAGTTCTAAAAATGCACTTTGCGCGAGACACGGCGCATACTACCCGTGCCATGGTGTTTTGCAGCTTTCGGGAAGTGGTTCATGAAATTGTGGACTTGTTGACCAGCTCAGGTATTCGCGCCACACCCTTTATTGGCCAGGCCAGTGATGCTAAAGGGCATCGAGGTCTAACGCAGAGGCAGCAAGAACAGGTCATTCGCACATTCCAGGAGGGAAAGTATCAAGTACTCGTCGCGACATCTATTGGCGAGGAAGGTTTGGATATCGGCGAAGTAGATTTGATCGTATGTTATGACGCTGTACGTGACTCTGTTCGTGGTTTACAACGCATCGGACGCACAGGTCGTATCCGGGATGGTCGCGTCGTCGTGCTCATGACCGCGGGACGTGAAGAAAGCAATTGGACACAATCAAAAGAGTCCTACAAAAATGTTCAGCGCCTTGTGCGTACCGCAAATACCATTGCACTTTATACTGACGTTACGCGTCTAATGCCGCCTCATGTCAAGCCGGAGCCTGTCATGTGCGAAGTTGAACAGCCACCTTTTGATGCCAGCATGCTTCGCCAGACGAAAGCAAAAGGACCTAAGCGTGTCAAGCCACAAGCTCGTCGTGGTCAGCCGATACCCAAAGGTGAAACGGGTCGATTTTGCTCAGCTGCTGAATTTTCCCGTCGCAACGACGATCGCGAATATACCTATTCAGACACAGAATCGGACATATCAGGGGATGATAGACCTGCACTCCCTTCTGGGGCTAGCCGTCCCTCGTCTCGAAGCTCTCTGCTCCGTTCATCATCCCTAAAGAATGCAGCTAATCTAACTGATGATTCTGATGATGCTGATATTTCTCACTCACACGCTGGCATACCCTTACCTTGCTCTTTATCCAGATTTGAACCTCACCCTTTGATAAGTGTGTTGGACAACTCACCGGTTCGTGAAGAGCCATTGTTTTTTCTTTCACCAACGCGTACACCTGACCCATCACCATCGCTTCATGTTCCCGATAAACCTACTTCTCCTATTCGCAAACGAAGACGGCCCCAGCATACAAACGCATTCATATGTACCGAGGCTGAGCGCGAGACAGATTCGGAAGAACATGGTGATTCCGATGAGAAGTACGATGGACCTTCTTCTGCGGACGAAAATGACGAGGACCGCGCTGCGGTTGGCGACTTTCAGCCAACACAGCAGGCTGGTTATGAACAACAAGCGGTGTACCTGCGATCTATGCTGTCACAGCAAGCGCCTACGCCGTTTAAGCGTCGCGACCGTCTCACTGAGCTACTCGAGAATCGATATGCAAAGCGTCTATCTTCTGAACCAGATGCTGAAACAGACCACTACACGCAAGATTCTTTCGTTGTTGACGATGACATTGTTTCTTGGGCTTCTTCGGCTAGTGATGCCATATAGATGAATACATTACGTCGTGGATACATATAGGAGACCATCTGTGTCTACACCTAAAGCGCCGAGTAGATTGGCACTTTCGGATAATGTGAACTGAAGAACACTTGAAGAGCCTGCGAATGTGAGGCCATTCTCCGAACCCGTCCGATTTGACGCCACCAAAAATGTATTATGACCTTCGTGACCGGGTTGGCAAAGACCTGGAACCCATAGAGGCACGCAACGTGCAACCCAGTAGTTGATTGTCGGTACACTGGGCTGAGTAAGATCTTTATTGACCTCTCTTATATCTTCTTCCGGCAAGAGCCAATTCATAGGCATGACAAGAATGTCAATCTGATTGCGGTCACAGAATGACGTCAGCTCATACTTGTTAAAGGACGTATCAAGGGTATACGGGTTAAGGTCCATGCATATAGCAACACAAAGCCTGCCAATACGGGGAAGCTCAATATATTCAAACCCTGGACCCTCATCAGCCCATGTTGTGTCGACTTCGTACAAAAAGTGTTTGCGAAATACTTTGATTAATGATCCGCAAGGGCCGACAAGCATGGCAGAATTGTAAGCTTTGCGCGGAATTCGTGGTAGATGAGCATTCGAAATGGTCTCTTCCTCTTTGGGGCGTGCGTCATGGCGAATGTCAGTCGGTCCAAACTCACGAAGAGTTTGATCCGTGGCGCGCTCGGGAAACCCTGCCACCACGTAGCATTCGAGATGCTTTGAGATGCTAGAGAGTAGAGAGAAAGTAGCACTCATATTTTCGTATGGATTCTCCAAATATGGCTCGATCTCATCGAACGAGTCAAAAACATAGCCTACAAAGTCAATGCCACATAATACACACCTGTCAATGCCATTTCCGGTAGCACGAGTAAATCAACTTGATCAGCGCTGATTTTCGACACAAGCTTTCTTACATGATCAACATTTTCCTGCACTTTCTTGAACTGCGGGCAAAACTGCGCACACACGATTTTCATTGTATGATAAGATGTACGCCAAGGATCCAAACCTAGATACCCCCCGCCGATCGGGTTGTGGAGAATGGCATGGACCACATCGAAATATTTCGCACCCACGGTGCGGTCTTCTCCACAAGTCGTCATTCACGTGTGGCGCATCATGCGTTGTCTCAAAGCGCACGCACGCACGCACTACAGCCTAAGCGGCTCTCAAACGATAGTCAAAATAGTGCACATTAGAAGCATCTTTGACATATTTGCTACGCATTCCGCTAATCTAATTAAGTATGGCCGAGGAAACTTCAGAGTATGCCAAGCCTTTATTATGATGGAGACATACCTTCGATACTTCCAAGGGAAGCATTGTGGCATTATGTTATGATTCCAGCAAGTATCGATAACATGGA